>MAAC01013410.1_pt1 | contig 143319 bp, 104 predicted proteins | sample 1115981 | NCBI WGS metagenome assembly MAAC01 (sample SAMN04961126, study PRJNA320927) | seawater metagenome | isolation source: sample BD02T64 sea water enriched with oil for 64 days | place: USA:Gulf of Mexico | collected 2013-07-27
TTAGAGTAAAGTACTTTACCACTGTCGAGATCCATAACAGCCGCTTTTACAGCGCCCAACTGGATTTTAGCGGTATCAACATTCGGAAAAGAGGCACTTGCAGTGGAACCTATCCCAATAGTTAGGTACACAAGTAGCGATAGTAAAATTTTGAAGTACACGAATCACTTCTTCCCAGTTAGTTTGTTAGGTTAACCCCACTTAAACATTTCCCTTCTGCCTTGGGAAGGAATCGTTTCGTGTTTCCCTGTACTTCTTGTGGTTCGCAGCGCAAATGTCACAGGTTGCTCTACGTTTCTTCAACAAAGCCGGTATTGAGATTGTCGCGATGCTCAATAAAGGTCAAATGAAGAAAAACTTGGCCAGCTCTTTATCGACAGCAGATCAATTCTACGCTTTAGCTCCGTAAGTCGAAACCGCTTCGATGCTTTTCACTTCAAATGTGAGGTTTGCGACGAAACCGAAATCACTAGTTCCCCTATAAGTGCCCATTCATTTTGTAATAGAGTGTAATATTTTTTTTATAGCTAATGTTCTAAATTATTTAAGCTTTAAGTGATCTTGAAACACCATTTAGTGCAACCCCTGACTTCGTGACATGCTTATGTAAGTCTACTCAATGGTGAACCTATAAATTAACTATAATGGAGAATATCCTATGGCTGATGCACCACATGCTATGTCCAGCACACAAACCGTAAATACTCCTTTAACCATCAACTGCTCTTCTCAAACGTCATATAGTGGCAGTCCAAATCAGACAACTCAGGTCGTCTTTAGCTATCAGGGTAATATCCTTTGGGCAACGATGGTAAACAATACCATGACAACTCAAACCCTGACTGAAGGCTCTTCAGCAGGACCGGTAAAACTAGAAGAAGGTTCCAAAGTTGTGCTACAGAACTTGGGGGGGACGTTTAACATTTTATTCACTGGAATTATTAAAGACAGTGGTTCCGCCAATAACTTCAATGGCACCAATATCGGTTCTTTCACAATATCTTAATAAGGTGTCTGAGCCTTGGCCTAAGTTGTATCCGGTTTTATAAAGACATCGGAAGATTTGGGCTAAAGGCGAGGAGCATATCTTTGGAAGCTAAGGATTAATGGTGAGTATTCCTTTGAGGTTCTATAGAGAGCTGCCTTTTTTTTGGTTTTTCAGTTTATTGTACTTGCTTACTTTGGGTCTATGGACTGAAAGCACTATAGCATCAGAGCTGAAAACATCCACTGCACACACTCAACGCATATCGTCATCCTGCAAAACAGAATCTCCTTTACTTCCCGGAATGACGGTGGCCCGACAAATGGGCCCTATTGATTTTATTATTCACCTTTCCAAAGCGACTGCTCAAGTAGAAGTTACTGCAAGGATGGGTAGTGTACAAGTTTCAGGTTTGATAATGACAGTAGCAAAACCCACAGTCACGCTTAATATTGCTGACGGCAAGCATCGTGTTTCTGGCAGCCTGGGGGCTTTCTTTTGCGATCCATCAATAAACTCACATATTCTTGCAGACTTTTCCATGAAGACTCTTAATCAGGGTAAAAAGAATGCCGCCAATAATAGCAATAAAAAAACATTGGAGGTTTATCGTGGAGATCTAATTACTTGGGAGAGTCCCCAGCGAAGAGTTTTAAATAACTACAGTGTTTTTATCCTGCCCGAGCTGGAAGCACGAGTTCAACTTATAGACAATTACCTTTCAGGTACTCCCCTTGTGGCGCAGCTCACGTTCTATTACAGCAATCAAGTTATTGCCAGCTATCTATCAATGTCCACTATTACCGAGATTGATATGCAACAAGCATCTGTCGGTAATGTACGAATAGAGAAAGGCGGAAAAATCAATTTCCGCCCGGCAACATCTCTACAGACTGGGCAGTTAAACCTTAACGTCAGTGTGAGCACACTTAATCCAGAAAACACTGTTCAATACAATGGAGCACTTGCCGAATGGACCTGGATAAAGGGCAGAGGCGACAATTGCAGGGGATAACTATCTATTGCAGAGGATATTATGATTGAAAGTAACTCAGACATTCCAGTTTATATTCAAGTTGAGTACAGTGCCGCTTATGCACTCCCCGCCGATAGCGGTTATGGGTGGTGTGGTTATATATTGCCTGAAGGCGTGCAAACAACGGCCACGCTGACGCCGTCCGAAGCGTTTAACAATCAAAATGGCCACTTCCTATTTGCTCCTGAAGAGCCATTAGCGCTGAAAAGCAACCCTAAGACTTTTCTAAGCAGCTTCTATACATTTATTGATCAAGTAGGGGGCGGTAACTTTGTTGGCCGAGCACTCCTATGGTTGCCCAAGGCAATCTTACCTGACGTTGATGACTTTGACCGTTACGGAATCCGTTTTGTTGAAGGCACCATTATCAGTCCGGGATGGACGGTTAAGAACAATCTGAATATTCATTTGGGAAGCCACCTCAGGTTTTATATAAATAACGGCTGCACCGTTAGTTATGATGAAGGCTTAAACGCGATACAGTTCAAAACCGGCAGCGTGACAACCAATAAATTGGGGTATCAGGACAGTATTAGTAATGATACCGGTATCGGTATGCCAGATGGCTCCCGGATGGCCTCGCAGATTTTAACGGGGGATCATGCAGGAAGCCTACAGTTCACTTCAACCTATAAAGCTAAGACCGCACTGAAGTATTTCTCTACCGGTTTTGGTTATAGCGTCAAGTATCAAGGCGTAAAAGAGCCACTGTTTTATTCGGTTTTCGACGCCAACCAACTAACGGATACACCTATCGATTTGGTGACGGTACTGGATTTGCTCGACACGACCAATGATGCTATGACGGATGCCGATCTTGCCAACGGTTTCTTCCGCACAGGTTACGCTTTTGCCCCGCAGGGGCTTAATATTGCCAGCTGGTTTCGCACCAGCAAAAATCACCCTATCACTCTGCGCCCTCTCGGTGGTAGTGACACTAACGGCCAACCGAAAGCTTTTTCCGGTGGCCTGATATTTTATGAAACCCCCGAACTACAACATGGTGCACCGATTTATGGCATGACCCTCGTTGGCGACTATGCCTTAACCGTACCAGGCTACAAGCAAAACCCAGACGAAATGCAAATGTTGTGCGGTCTGTTTGGCATGGAATGGCTCAGTTTTATGCCCTATGATTCCAGTCAATCCGATGACAACAATGACCGCTTGCGGTTTCTACCCTGTCAGGGAGGTTATGCACCAGTATTCCCTTTTACCACTGCAAACTTAGTTAACCCTGGCAGTGGTGAAGTAGTGCCGCGACTGGACCTGGAATATCGTATTTCCTGGGCCAACCTGGTCGCCGGTGCTTCACAGACTGCTTACAGTGCTCAACCGGAAGGAAGCGCGCTTTACGGTAACCCCTCGGGAGATGATGTCACGTTGCTATCCTCGAAACCACCGGCAACCAAGCTGCCAACGACAGCCGGTTTCGCCTTTCCTATAGTACCCTACGCCGGTACGATAACAGCACCAACGGGACTCGATCTGAACAGTTTCGAAAGTGAAATTCTTTCAGCAACCCGCAAAACACAAATCAGCGCGGCCACCATCGATGTGCGTCAAAAAGCGCGTGCAGATAATCAGATCAAATTAAAACAGCGAGCACAAGCCACTACACCCGAACCACCGCAGAGAATCACCACACCGCAGGGCTTACTGGTTGACCTGGCCAATGACGGCGTGACTTACGAAAAAGTATTACTGGCAAGATCACAAGAAAGTGACAGTAGCTTTCTCGATTTTGCTCTGAAAAACCCGACAACCGATATGTTAGAAGCCTTGCAGACTAACCAGTTATTTTTGGTTGGGGTCAACCCCGCTCCCTTTTCTAGTGACGGCGCCAGTTTTCTCAATAAAATTGTTATCAATGACTGGAATTTTGTCGCCGATGTTGGCGAAGGGGCACAGGCAACCAGCTACCACAATGTCATGTTGATAAAATTTTGCACCGGTAGCCTGAAGGAACGGGTTACGAATCCAAACCGCTGGACGATGCCTGAAAGTTTCTCCCTAATCAATGGAGCTACTAGCAGCATGAGCGGTCTGGCTTATACCGGTCTTTCACAGTGGTTACAAAACTATATTGCAGAGGCTGAAGGCAAGGCGGAAGTCGAGGGGCCGAATGGTCTTTACAGTAACTTCGTCAAACTGGTTCAAGACCCCAATTGGAACGGTATTATCGTTCTTAACGCCAATTTGCCTCTAGACTCTCTGCCTTCACAGATTGCGGGGATTGCTGCGGGTATCGACTACAGTCGCTTCCAGGCACATCATTTCGGTGCTTCGGTTTCGCGGGTGAAATATGAGAGTGGCAGCCTTGACGTACAGGGAATCTCCAGCCTATTTGGCCTGATTGATTATCAAAACCCGGCCTACGAAGCGGCGGTTGCTGGTGGTGCATCGCAGGGCACCTCAATCCAGCTGCCGACTAAGAATGGCTACGCCTTTTCCGTATTACAGTTACAAGTGCTGTTCGTGCAGTCACGCATGGCGACGTTTAACAGTTATATCCAACTCAGTATGGATACATTGTTTGGTTCGGATATTACCAATACCCAGTTTTCTGATCAGGCCAGCCCAATTAACGCCATGGTACTTAAGGGCACAGCCCTGCAACAGAATGGCACCACTACTTATGTATACGAGCAAACTGGCGGTTATCTATTCGGGCTCGACAGCAACGTACTCCCCATGATCTCGGTTAACCGGGTGCAATTTAATACCCTCGGTGCTTCTGATAGCGGGGTGACGCTGAACAGCCGCTTTTTGATGTGGGGGCGCTTGAACTTCGCTCTGCTTGAAACCAACGCGGTCACCCCTACTCCCTTTGACTTGCTGTCTTTTGGCAGCGATAAGGGTGAGGCTCTTGGCAATCAGGGCTTGGCATACGCCAACCTTGATATTGATATGAGCTTTCCAGCAGCGACACCTAACGCTACCAACTTTGCCTTTGATACCGGTCACCTAAGCTTTGACCTGGCGGGAAGTACAGTGCGAGGCCAAAGCCTGTTCAAAGGCTTTGCACTACAGATCAAAAAGTTTATCGCTGCCACTAAGAGCCAGCAGCCCAAAGACTACAACTTCTTAACGGTGCAACCACAGGGGCTATCACTGCAACCACTGACCGGGGACTGGTATGGTATTAGCTTCAAGGTCACTATGGGCACGCCAGGGGCTTTGGTCTCAGGGACGGGCTTTGAATCTGATCTGTTGCTGGCTTGGTCACCCTCAAGCACGACCAAGGAGAAGAATGCGGCGCTTTTCGTTGGTCTCAGTTTGCCCGGTGCCGCACCCGGTGCCAGCGCTTTCTCCTTGCAAGGAGTCTTTAAGGTTTCCACTGGGCCGATCAAACTGCTTTATCAAGATGTACCCAATGATGCCAGCGGTAGTAAGTTCTTTAATCTGCAGTTAACCAATATCGGCATCAAGATTCTCGGCATCGCGAAGCTGCCGCCCGGAGCGACGATTCAGTTTTTCCTGTTTGGCGACCCCAGTAATACCGGCAGTCTCGGTTGGTATGCTGCTTATGTACAGGATCAGTCCTCGAAAAAAAGCACACCAATGTTAACCCAAATGACAGAGGGCAGCGTTTCGCCCTCTGTCGATAAGGTCACGACCAAACAGAGGGAAGCTTAATCATGGCGCGAATACTGTATTGGAATATTCAGCAATTTGGAGTTAACAAAATTCGGATGCTTGGTCTCAAACGCAACCATGCTGGAGTCCTACAGCCTGATTATGAGGCACAAGATCGGAGACAGCTCATACTGCGCCATATTACCAGTTTCAACCCGGACATTTTTGTTGTCATCGAGGTGGCAACGGGGGCCAATGCCGGAAGCTCTTTGCTGACCCAGACTGGCGGCTGGGATGGCTGTAATTTATTGAGGCAACAATTGGCTGGATTGCCGGGTGCTCCACAATGGAATCTGGTTCCCCCCCTTGTGGTGGGAATGGGGGGTCGAGCTGAAGCTGTCGCTATCTATTACAAGCGCACAACCAATGCTGGTAACAGTCTTTATTTTACTGGTCCTAATCAATGGTCAAATCTTGGTAATGGCCAAACGTTCAATCCTGGTGTTATGCCTGCACCACTGCGAGCGGCCTATCCTGCGCCCTTTAATGCTGCCTGCTACCCCAATGGTAGCCGGGCAATTCCAGCCGGAACACTTCACAATACAGGCATACAAGAAAACCAATGCGCTGCCCGTGTAAATTTTGTTGATGGAGGGGGCGCTGCAATTAATTACAATGGATTGCGCTCACCCTATATGGCAACTTTTAGTGAAATTAATGGTGGCGGAGTCATCGTTCAGGATATAAGTCTATTTGCCGTTCACTCCCCGCCAAACCACACGGCACAAAACTATTTGAATGGTTTAGCCAACGTCGGAGACATCAGCGCCGCTCTAGGGGCAAATGAGGCGCGAGTGATTGTTGGAGACTTCAACCTGAATCTGCTTAACAACGGCAATAACGCTAATAACTACTATAACAACCTTACGGCACTTGGCTACGCTAAACAGTTAGATCCAGCCGGGGGGCCACCAGTACCTTTGGATGGCTATCAAGGTTATTTCACAACACATATAAAAAATGCCGCTAACTCCTCATTTTGGTCAACCAATGCCGGGAATATTTTTTATCCAGGGTATAACTATCTTGGTTCATCGATGGTGAATAATTTTTATTCCATTGACAATATTCTTGTTAGAGGAGGAGCCCCTAACAATTTTACCGTTTCAAACTCCGTAACAGGTACACCACTAAATATTGTACCCGGCCCTGTTCCGGGTGCCCCGCCTCTCGGTAATGTCGCTTTTCCCTCCTCTTTTCAAAACCCCCCAGGGGGATGGCCTGCTAATCCTGCACCACAGTTTCAATTAGGGGATAACCAAAGATATAGAGACTGGCGCAACTACGGCCATATCCGTTCGACCAGTGATCATCTGGCTCTCTACGTCGAAGTCTGAATTAAAGGAATCAAGCCATGGCTAATAATGCACTCACCAATCTCGCAACAAAAATCACGGCTGATGCCGCTGCCGGGCCGGTTACACTGACTCAAGCTTATTTGGTGGCAGGGCTAAATGACAGCTCGATAACAGTACCTGAACAACTCGATGCGAATCTTAAAGCCGCCTTTCAGTCGAATGAGAACGGGCTGACACTGACTATCCAGGCCGACAAAGTCAGCGAGCCAGCCAACAATAGCTTCAATGTCACAGAGGTGTCAGCCAAATTTATCGACAAGCAGATTGATAAGGGGCTAACGCTAACTTTTTCTATTAGCGGTGATAGTGATACCCAAACTCTTGGGGTAAAAATTGTCACCAAACCAGCCTCCTGGTCCTGGTCGGATCTATCGTCAATTGCCACCGGTTTTCCCTTTGACCTAACCAGTATCAGCGGTGCAATATTTACATTTACCGCTGCCAGTGGACCGATACAAACTTTTGCTGCACAGTTGACACCACCGGATCAATTCAAGCCAATGGTGGCCATTCTAGAGGGGTTGAACTTCCCAGCCGCAGCCTTGCCCTTTAACGGCACAATGAACTTTTCCAAGGTTGATGGCGACCAAGTATTGCTGCCAACGACCAAAATCGAAGCACCCTTTTCGGGCTCTTCCGGTAGTTATAAACTACTGTTTCTAACGGTTGATGTACCGGTCTTTGGCCTGGAGATCAGCCCGCCGGAATTGCAGAGTGATGGCAATACCGAAGATGATTTTTACGATCAATATATCTCCCTATACTTCGGGATAAATTTACACGTTGAGGACGATGGCGGGAAAAAAGTGATCTATCAAATGCGCACTTATGCCGCTTTTAGTCCGGGTAAACAAGAGCCGCTGACTGCGGATAACTACCCTTTCAATTTTACCCTTGGCCCTGCAAGTAATAGCGATGCCTTATTGACGCCAGCAACGGTTATTTCCGTACTGACTAACAATCAAGGCAGTTTCTTCGAAGGCACCCCGCCGCAATTACAACAGTTTTTGACCGGTGTCGGTCTGCGCAGTTTCTCGCTCTATGGTGTCTACAACAAAACCCCTCAACTGCAAAACACCTCTGTTACTATCGGCGCTGATCCCAAAGTGATTAACACTGACCACCCCTGGACGCCCTTTGAGGACCCCACCAACGGTATCAACTTTGGTATTACCGATTTTAATTTGGATTGGTCAATTATTAATGACTTGAGTGAGGCAGACAGCAAAAGCCAATCCAGTTATTTGTTCCAGACAAGTTTTATACTACTACCGGATGTGTTCGAGGCGCTTCCACCTAACCAAAACGGTTTGTTCGAAATACAATTCAGTTCAAATATGATACTCAATGCCAGTTTCGATGGTACCGCCAGCCTCAATACACTTATCGATAAACTATCGGCGGGGCTAATTGCCATCCCCGAAAGCTTCGTTAGTGTCTCTGTTTCCAACGTCAAGCTGGATGTCGATGTCAGCGCCAAAAGTTACCAGTTCAGCACCGACTTCGACATTGATGTAAACCTGTTTACCATTGGTGACAACCCAGCACTGGCGATCAGCGATGGTCAGTTGGCCTTCGGTGCAGTTACACCGACAAACAGCAGTTCTAGCTCTTCGAACAGTTCTGCGGGCAAATCGCTGGTCACTACCGCAGAGGACAAACCACAAACTACCTATACTGCTCGCATCAGTGGATTTGTTGGTGTCGGCCCCCTGTTTGCTAATGCCAGCCTTGATTACGAAGGCACAGGTAATGATAAAACCTGGAATGTAGCGGCACATTTAGCACAGCCAATTGATGTCGAAACCGTGGTTAAACAATTCCTTAGTTTCGGGGGTAGTTTTCAGTTCCCGGATTTTTTGCCCGGCGACCTAACCATCAACACCCTTGGTATTGATGCCACTATTCAGTCCGGTGGTAGCGCCCAAAAGAGTTATACCCTGACAGGGGGGGTCAAGTGGGAATTTGATCTGGGTGAAGCCTTCTCGGTAGACACGCAGGCGATGTTAACCCTTAACTACGACAGTGCCAAAACAGCGGCACAACAATATAGCGGCGAAGCCTCAACCATTTGGGACTTCAGTTTTCTCAACGACAATGTTCTGCTGGCCTACAGTCTCAAACCAGATAACGACGGCAGCAACGCCGTGATGACAATGACTTGGGAAGGTTTAATATCAACCTATAGCTTCGACAAAAAACAACTCGCCTTCACCCTGAAAAACTGGAGCCTCGGTAAACTTATTCAGAAATTGGTACAGAGTTTGGGCGACCCCTATTTCACACTGGAATCCCCCTGGGACATACTTAATCAGATTTCACTGGACGGTTTGTCACTGATCATTAACCTGGAGGACAGTAGCGGTAAGAGCAATCCCAGTATTTCGGCCAAATATAGCCTGTCGAGCCCGATAGATCTCGGTTTTATCAAGATCAACGGCATCGTTTTCTCACGCAAGGAGGTTGATGGTAGTCAGAAAATCAATTTGGCTATTGACGGCTCTTCTGTACTGCAAAGTATTTCCTCCGGCGCAGACAAGCAAAGCTGGGACAATTTGCTCTCTCCAGACAAGGGCCAACCGGTAGACAAAATGCCCTCCGTACCAGGGCACGGTAATCAGTATTTCAACCTGCCATTACTGGCTTTGGGCCAACGCATTGGCATCACGGGTTATCAGGGCTTCAATAACACCAAAGACGTTATCGAAGCCCTGGCAAAACTGCCTTCAACCACTGGTGACAGCAACCCCGTCAACCCCGATGCCAGCGATGCCGCTAAAGGCACGCCCTACTATGACCGCAATGCCGGTTGGCTGATTGCTGGTCACCTCCAATTACTTAAAGCGGGTGACGACTGGACTGTTGATGCCATGCTGGTATTCAATGATCCCAACCTCTACGGTCTGAGATTGGAGTTGGCAGGAGGGAAGGCCAAGGCACTGGCGGGTCTGGTACTTGATATCCTCTACAAGAAGATTACAGACGATGTCGGCGTTTACCAAATTGACTGGACCTTCCCCGATAGTATTCGCAATCTTAACTTCGGTGCCGTCTCAGTTGTTCTGCCGTCTATCGGCGTAAAAATATACACCAACGGTGATTTCCTCATTGATATCGGCTTCCCCTATAACATGGACTTCAGCCGTTCCTTCTCGTTCTCAGCCATCATCTATGGTGTACCTGTTCACGGTTCAGGTGGTATCTATTTTGGTAAGCTTTCCGCAGTAACAGCGACGCAAGTACCGACAACCACAAAGGGAACCTTCGACCCGGTAATCACCTTTGGCCTCGGCATGCAGATTGGACTGGGGTATAACTTCAGCAAAGGTCCACTCAAGGCGGGTTTTGCTTTAACCGTTTTTGGTATTCTAGAAGGTACCATCGCCACCTTCCATCCCTATCAGATTACCGATGGCAGTAGTAATACACCGGTTCAAAACGATTATTATTTTAATATCAAGGGCACGATCGGTGTTCTCGGCAAACTCTATGGCAGTGTCGATTTCGCTATTATTTCCGCATCACTTACCGTCAAGATTACCCTGTCACTGTCAGTGGCTTACGAAAGTTATCAACCTATCCCGATTACTGTGCGGGTGACAATAAGCGTTAGCCTCAAGGTCAAAGTGAATCTCGGCCTATTCAGTTTCAGTATCAGTCTGTCCTTTCACGCTGATATTGCAGAACGTTTCGACATAGCCTTGCCGGATCAGGGAACCGCACCCTGGGCCGACAGCGGCCACCAAATTGCCGCCAGGAACAGCAGGTTACTGTCAATGCATAGCAGTATGCTAATGAACTTTGCCGCCATGCCCCTCTCCGATGTAGCTCTGATACGGAAGACCACAGCAAAGCCAGTACTCAATATGTATGTTACGCCCCAGTTTTCAGTTATGGCCAACGAGGGCCAGACCGATTATAGCCAGCAAGATGGCGCGTTCATTTGCCTGTTCTCTATGGATGCTCCATCAGCAAGTGGGGAAGCGGGCAACGGCGATAGCAGTCTTGATCGTTTATGTGCTGACTACTTCCCCTGGCTTCTCGGCAAGTTAAACATTGCCACCACAAGCAATAACAATCTGGGCGAATTACAAGATGCGTCCGTATCAAAGGATAAATTACAACTGGGTTTTGAGCGGCTTGCCGATTCGGCTAATCCGCCTTTTAGCATCGCCGACCTTCTCACATTCCTGTCCAGTTTCAACATCACAATCACAACCCCGGACAGCGGTAATCAGGGGCAGGTAGAGAAGATCCTTAACGCCGGAGCCATGATGTTCCCAATGTTTGATGGACTGACCCTGAGTGTCCCTCAATCTGGCGATATCACAAAAAGTGCGGACATCCCTCTCGAAAGCTACGTCACGGCTAACCAGAGCTACCTTGACACAGTAGCCACCCTGTTTGAGCAACTGGCTGCAGTCGTCAGCGCCGATAACAATAACCCCACTCAAAATGTTCTCGCGGACGTTAATGAAAGCGGCGAGTCCATGGCGGCGATGATATTCATCGATGCCTTTATGATGATTGGCCGACAGTTATTACAGGCTGGGCTGAATGCCTTCAATGACTATGCCTATAATCTTGCCAATGGCAACAGTGTTGAAACGATTTTGACATGGGCTAATACGGATCGAGGTAACAACCTGACAGTTGCCGATGTTGTTTCACCCAATCTCGATTTCCCTCTAAACGGGGGCGAAACACTAACACTGCCGCTTAAACCTTATACTCTACAGCAAAGTGATACATTGACCTCTGTGGCTACAGCTTATAGCGACAATAATAGCAACCCTCGCTGGACAACCACCGAGGAGCAGTTGGTCAATACCAATGGCAACAGCCCTGTATTAAAACCAGGGATCGAGGTGACGTTGACGATAGGCAACGACCCAGAGCAAACAGTGACCACTGGGCCGGGAGAGACCTTTAACAGCCTTGCCAGCGCCTTTGGTGTGGAACTTTCAACACTGGCAAAACAGTCTGCACTCTTTACCATCACGGACCTGTTGCGTCAGGGCATACCGTTACTTCTGCCAGGGCTGGCTTATCAAATAGCTGATAGCGGTGACAGTTTGAAGTCGGTCAGTAGCACCTTTGGCCTCACCGCTGCCGACCTCTTCCCAGCAGATTCTGACCTCAATCAGAACGTGGTGCTGTTCAGTACGTCGGCAGATACGATATTTGCCCTGACCGCGTTGACACAATTAAATGCCAGTGACATTTGGGACGTGCTAAACACGACTGATCAAATCTCACAAATTAGTGGGATGGTTTCTCGCTTTTTACTCTACGGGTTGCGTCTACCGGGTACTATGAGCGGTAACAGTGGTCTCAATTTAAGCGGTGACTTCCTCTATCCCAAGGATCAAGACAGCTACGGTCTCTATCAGTTGACGGGGCAGCAGTTCCCAACCCCAGCCGATCTGCCTAGCGGTAGTGATTACGATATTTCGATCAGCCGCTCCGATAGCAGTCATGGTGTTGACCTTTCCTTCATTACAATAGAAAACACGGAAGGAACAGGTAGCAGCGGCAGTATGACACTGACGACGGCTTTTAATACGCTGTCCTCCATACTTGCTTATGCACGCAAGGGGGTATTCAAACCGGCGCCTACCTTCACACTTGAACCAGGGGCACTTCGCTCTCCCAACTCATTGGCGATCAAGAGTTTATCTCTATGGGCTTCCTCCGATGTCAATCAGCTTCAGAGTCTTTGCCAAGACGGCAATACCAATGCTGATAATAGCCAACCGCAAGTGCAACCGATACTGTGGTCACTTCCGAACAATCTAATCCAGCTTCTGAACCGGCGCACAGGAACACTGGCCCCTGTGTTTAACAGTTTCAATGCCGCCCAAGCCTATATGCCAGCCTATGCGCCCTGCGTAATGACAACCGATACCGCAACCAATTTGACGACGACAACACCGGTACAATCTTATTGCTATGCAACCCGCGTTGATTTCACCGTTAAAAAGCTACCTCAGGCTGTATTGCAAGACGCCCAATCCCCCGCCAATCCACTGGTCGGTATGAGCTACGAAGTCGTTGCCCCTTCCGCCGTCGAAGCACAGGCATTACAGCAACTGTTAACGGCTATCAGCCAAGTGGGTACCGGTATTGTCAAAGACTTGTTCCTGTTGATGCCACAGGGTGATGCCAAGGCGACTAATCTTCTGAACCAGGCGCAAAGCGATTTCCTTGCCTTCCTGACACAGACCAACCTATCGACAGAAACCAATCCACCTCCGTCGAATTTCACTTCATTAGCCATGGCTGATCCGGCTGCACCTCGGGGCATCCTGAACCCAACGGACGAGTTTATCCAGCTGCTCTGGGAGCTGGCCACAGTGCGCTCAGGCGGCTATTACTTGAGCTACCAGGATTTTGTATCAGGTGCTGGGCTACCAGATGCGATCTTCGACGAAAGTGGCTCTGCGGTTCTAACGTTAGTTATTGCTTATGACAGTGGTAGCAATGGGCTTCAGGGAAAACTGGCAAATTTTGTTAATGCCTTTTTTACCACAGATACAGTATTGCAACAGGGCAGCAGCTTATCGCTACAATCAGTGTCAATGGAGCTGGATAGCCTCGCAACCGGATCGAACGACAGCCTGACAACTCTGGCAGCATTCTATGGCATTGGTGTAGGCCGCCTGGCGGAACTGAATCCCACCACAGCCTTAAATAATGACACCCAAATTCCAATTGAAGGTATTGTCCATCTAATTACGCCAGAAGAGGCCGACAACGCCGGAAACACGGCGGACAAAATCCTGGAAAACCTCGCCAATTACTATTCTGTCAATACGACCCAGGCAATTACCGCCAGTGATATACAAAATCAGAATCCAGGTGTGACAGCCGCCAGTGGTGTGGCGCTGTTTATTCCAACGGTGACGTACAAAATCTCGGCTAAAACAACACCGGGCAATACATTTATCAGCCTCTCCAGCTACTATGGTCTGGATATAGAGACAATTGCCGTTTCAGTAGCGACTGTGAAGGACATTTTTCCAGAGCAGGCAGTACTGAATATCAATAGCCAAACCTTCGACAGTCAACCCACCTTCGGTCAGGGCAACGCCGGTTTTACTCTGGAGCGCGATGACCCAGATTTCCCGGACGACCCAGGAACAGATTCAGAAGCTTATGCCACCGCTTACATGTATAACCTGTATTCAGTGTTAGCTACCGGCGTGGAGGCCTCGGCTACTTTTGAGCTTACCGATATGGCGCTTCCTTTCGGCCCACAAAGTGCAGATGATGGTAGCCACAAAATAGCAGCGGAAATGCGCGACCCGGTGAAACGGCGGCAGAAACTCAATGCCCTTGAAGCATCGACAGTCCAGACTTTCCAACATGCTATGGGTTTATCACGTCGGGCGACCACCAATGCCGCACCAGCTTCATCGGCTGATGGTCTACCTACAGCTGCAGACAACCCTTACATCGGTGTAGGTAGTTTTGCCCAAACTGATATGCGCTGGCGCGACCTCTTTGGCAATACCACGGTCACCCCCTTCGTATCGCCAGACACAGATTACCAAGGGGCGCTTAATGGCCAGGCAATGATTCTGCGATACACAGACCGCCTGATCGGTTTGGATAGCTGGCCGCAGCTTAGGGTTAACTACACCTATCAAGACAGCAAGCAGATCGATTTGATCATTACTATGATGCTGGATACCCAGGCCTACACGGCCAGTGGTACGAGTGACCCTGCGATTCAGGCCACAAAAGATCTCGGAATCTATAAGGCGATCTACTATCAGCTAAACCAATCCTACCAAAACCTGGAACTACCTTGGGCTTGCGGCAATCCGGTAAGCGTTGCTTTGACTCATACTTTGACGGGGGCGGTAGAATCACCTTTGTCGCTAAATCAGTGGCAACCATTGCGCAGTCATGTCAATGCGGCGATCTTATACTTGCAAGATATCATCAATGGTAAAACACCCACGCCACCTACAGCACAAACATTTGCGCTACCGGTTAGTTTAAGCAGTATTGTCAGTGGCAATATTCTACCATTGAGCGTCATGCTAACACTGTCGCGTAATCCACTATTGGTAGCACCTTCAGTCGCTGGGTTATCAGGTGGGCTGGCGGTGTCCAGTTCGATCCTGCCGACGCCAGATCCATTAAGTAGCGACTCTCAAACCAATCCCAGCGGCTATGCTCAGTTTGCCGCAACGTTTGAAAGTATTTTCAAGCAAGACGGTGATTGGTCAACCCGCGTAGGTATGGGAACCGCTGATCCCGGTGCAACCCCGGATGGACGTTCGCAGACATTATGGGCAGTGCGCTTTGCAGATAAAACCGGCGCGTCTGGTATTGCCTTTACTCTTGGAAAAACGCCTGGCTACTTCGCACCTAAACCCATTTCTCGATCCATCACTTCGGCTAAAGTACAGATATACCCAGACTTTGATCCCAGCCAATCCTTCCCTCCTCTCGGGGCAAATAAGCAAACCTTTGAGTTTACCGGCATTGACCAGAATGTTTGGTTCGAAAGTGTCTTGCAAGCAGTAGACGATTTCTTATCTCCCGAACAAACGCCTGCGGTGTTCTTGCTCGATAAACTACTTGGTGTCAAAGAGCCCACCAAAGACGGTATGCTTGGCCAGATTTTAACGGCGAAAAAGACCCTGGCAGAATCCATCAGCTCTACGGTGTTACCCATACTGTCAACCGGTCCGCAAAGTGGTGTGGCACAAGCAGCGGCAAAGGAGAAACTACACCAGGCACTGTTGAATCAGTTATCTAATGCCTATGAGGTGACAGCCTCCGTAGGTATGGACGCAGCGGTTTCCAGCGTTGATGAGAGTATCACTCTCTACGGCCAGCCGGTGGTTAGCTCAGACACTATAAGTCCAGAAACTATGACATCGCCGACATCGGCAAATATAGACGATTCGGCGAATAAGAACTACTCCTTCACAACCGGACGAATTCCCTTTGTAGAGGGAAGTAATGACAGCAGCCTCGGCTTTTTGTTTAACTCAAAGAATGAGACAGAGCAGGCCTATGTTACTCTGGGGTTAACCTACAAAATCACCCATCTTGAGCATGATATTAGCACGGTGCCGGGCATTACGGGCTACACCCAATCTAACTGGATTTCACTGATTTCCGGTTCAATTGACGTGCCTCTAGCAGGAAACGAGGATCTTAACCTCCCCGTAGTACTCCGCGCTCTGCCCGAACCGCCAACCCTGCAGGCACAAATGGCCTTGCCCAGTACGAATAAACCACAAAGCGTTGGCGAGCTGGCACAGTGGGATTATGATTTTGGTTATACTTACAACCGTTCGGCACAGGATTCAGTTAACGTTACGATTGAAATCAATCGTCCGCAGACAGATATAGAAAATGCGTCAGACGTGTCGGGTGATCTGGTTACCGCTCTGGCACAGTTTATTACACTTTCTCCGGTGGTATCAGCGTCCGTACGTTCACAGCTCGCTCAACTTGATGGCGACAAACCCAATCAGGAAAATATTGATTCTGCGCAAATAGCCGTATCAACCTTTGTCACTTTGGTGGAGCAAGTGACATCCGCCTATGAAGCCTGGGCCAAGCCTTCGTTGAAGGCAATGGCGTTTATTGCACCGCAACCATTGACCCTGGACTTTACCCTGACGCTGACACCAATGACATTAACAATGGGCGAAGACCCCATCGCTCAAACCGATCTGTTAAATGTACAGTTTACTAATAATGATGGTACTGCCGCTGCGAGCTACGACATAAGCACACAAACACTTAGTGCAAAATTGGGCGGCAAAACAATCACGTTACCAGCGCCAGTTGTGCAGATATTACCTGGCAGCTATAACACCGTGGCAATACAGCCGGCCTCTACCGCTATGGTTTCCTACCGTTACGAAAAAATCGACACAAGCTCCAATGTCAATACCGCATCACAGCCAACATATCTGCCATACGGAATAGCGCTTGCCGAAGCAGTGCGTCAAGTGGCCCTGCCAAAACTCGACGTCTTTGCCCATCAGAGTTTATGGTCATCCATAGTGGTAGAACGTAACCTTATACTCTTCCCCGAGAGTGAAATAGGCACAGTTCAAACCAACCGAGCCTTCCTGTTCTCAACACCCGAGGTGCGTTTCTCTGACAGTATCAGCCCGGAAATCACCTATGGTCAATTCAACCTTAACCAAATCACACCCGCCGAGAAAACAGTCGAAGGCTATCTAGTCACCTTCTTTGAGGCGCTTGGTGCCAAATCACTGGGTACTACCGTTCAAGTCGGTATGGAAGGAAGCTATAGCTACAGTATTAGTGAAGTTGCCGGTCTGGATCGAACAGTATTACCCGTTACATTGATGTTGCCGAAAACCACGGGGATCGATCAAGCGCCAGCCTTTGTGAGCGTTTTGGCGCAGGATATGGACAGTTGGCGTACCAGGTATGAAGTTACAATCAACGGCAACGCCACAGTCAATTTCTCCTTCAAATCTTTTGCGGCTGATAATGTAGCCGTTACTTCGGAATCAAGTAATCAGCCGCCCTTGCTAACCATTGGCAGCCTTTTTGTACGCGCAAGAGATGTACCGCCACAAAAAGCGGAGGGCTAGTAGCCTAAATTATCAGGTTAACTGTGTAAGTGGTTGGAGGTATAACCGGTAAGGTAATCTAGGTGGCTGTCCGAGAATTACTAACCTACTCGGCAATTGCTGCAAAGGTAACTCAGAGAACCCAGTCATCCCCCATTTGGTAGATATCCTTTATCGGTATACAGCCTATAATTATTCACCTCATTTCAAATTAGGTGAATAGAATAATGAATATAATAATAAATATAATAATAAGGGTATTTTTTCTTGCGAGCTTATTGGCTCTTCAGGGCTGCGGTGGATCAACACCAACGCTATGGGAAGACACCATCGTTGACGAAGGGCGACAGCATGGAGCGTTAGTTAAAACAGGCGCCGCTACTATTTCCCGGACATCGTACTTTAACAACGAACTTACTATTGAAAGTTATACGCTTGATGGCACAGCGGTGTACGAGGAAGTAAAACCTCTAGATATTGGTGAACACATCTCATTAATGGCAGCCTATGAAGGTCAGCTGTTATTAAACACCTCTGATCTTAATATCGTAAAGTTCAATAATGAATGGGAGGAGGTGTGGAGTTATCAACAACAAACATTGGACACCTGGAAGCAATATACCAGCATTGATGTGTCAGTGGAGAAAGACGAAGTCATACTGGGAACCTTTAATGACCAAGGTGTGCCAATAGTCTCTCGACTAGTAAACGGTGAAGAAGCAGGGAATTATACAATAGATAACCCAGGTGTGATCAAGGTTAGTAAAGTAGTTAAAAGTGGTGATTACATTTACGCGTATGCTCCCGTTTATAATTTACCCTATTTGGGAGTGCTGTATGTGTTTGATGAGCAGTTTACTCTTGTTGCTGAAAACAATTCCTTTTCAATTAATATAATGGCGGCGACACCCACGGGCATTATATACTCGTCAGGTAGTTGGATGTCTGCACTTGATCACCAATTAAGTAAGCTATGGACTGTTAGTACGCAATATTACAATAGGCCAAAGAGCGTTCTTGTTAGTGACAAAATTTACACTTTAACATCTAAGCTCAATAAATATGCAGACGGTGTATCTACAGAGAGGCTAGTGTTAGAAGCCCATGACTTTGATGGAAATCTTAGCTGGTTTTATGAGCCAACTAGCACAGCACGTGCTTTGGAAATCACGTCACTCAAATTAACAGAGGTCGAAACAGGTGGTGTGATAGTCAGTTTTTCTGAAGAAACCTCTTCTGTTGCTGATATATTCGACGCTCTGAAAGTACACCATACATTCAATATAAAACACAGAGTTATGTCTACTAATGGCAGCTTAAGAAGGAGCATTACTGAGCAAACCTATCGCTTTGATATCACGCCTTGTTTAGGTTGGTCTTGTGATAGCCAAACGGTATTTGTTGCAGAGGGTAACAAAACCAATATGGGTGTTGTTACCGGCAGTGGTAAGGACATTATCTCTCTGAGTTCTGTGAAGACTGAATCGCATTCTTTTAACACAAGCATACTCGCGGCTTATTAGTTAAGCGTGTATAGGGTCTCTACTCATATTTAAAGAGACCCTTCATGTTTATGGTTTCGTCACAAAAAATTGGCAACAAATATCGGATATCAGAATTCAGCGGCTTGTTATTTTTCAGACCACTGCTCGCATCGATATAAAATCAAGTCGACCCAATCTCTATTTGCCTTCCCAACCCGAGCGCTCAGCGATTTAGGGGTGAGGTATTCAGAATCACTGGACTGCCCTGCGATCAGTTTTAGTCGGTTGTTTAGGTGCCACGCACCTCCAGGATTAATATCCATCTCAATTATATAAGCCATCCAGATGCCCTCTCGATAACAGATAATCAAGTCCACACCAAGGATATCTGGAATGATGTTATCCATTACGCCAGAGCTATCAATGCGAATAGCCTGGCAAATCGCAGTGTACGCTTCTTCCGAAGTACGCAACGCAAGACGCCGTACTTCTTTATAGGTTTCTCTGGTCCAATTGAGTTGGCACGCTATCTCCTCTAGTAAACCGATTTTAGCACCCGTATTCAAATTGATAGGCCCTCCTTGCTCACCTATTCGCACGATCATATCACCCGCTACGGCCCCACCATTCTCATCTCTACTTACAAAAACACGTAGATTCCAATCCAAGAATTTGCCTTGTCGCTCTACCAGCGGAGGCATGATTCTCTCCTGTAATAGCACGTCCCGCTTCTGAGACAAAAGTACATTCAAGTGATCTTTCCCGGCTTCTAGGTTGTCATGATTGAGCATAAAGACGCCTTCTCCGCAACCTGCGTTATTAGGTTTGATAACCCCTTCCGCTGATCCAACCTTTTCTAAGAATCCATCCAAAAGTGCATACTCACCCAAACGCGCTATATCAACATACCGTACCGAATTCGCCTTCAGGCTCCTGTTTTCGATATTCGCATTTTTGTCTCTATTGATCGGTTTTAAGTTATCCTTTTCGATTATCGACGCCACAAGCGTTTCCTCTCGAGGCACCAATAAACCGGCCTCAAGCAAAACGCCAGATGTGAGGTGTTTGAGAAACAGATAGTTTCTCACTTCATCTCGGATGATAAACGGGCAGTCCAAATATCGACCACCGATTGGCTTCACATAGTAATTAACAAGATAGTCAATTCGCTTTGGCGTAGAGAACTGAACAAAATGGAATACGCCGTTAACATATGAAAGACCTGAGGATACGTGCGCAGCCCCTTCTTCAATGACAAAAGTATTGGGATCGCAGAGAATAAAAAAAGCATCATGTCTAAACGCGCCATCTTGCATTAGCGCAAAGTCGTCTTCGCATTCAATACCCACTATGCCAATAACCCGTTGTGTTTCCGACAGTGAAAACTGCGTAACGGTATCTTTGGATAATGTGAAATCAAATTTATTCGCGGTTTCTATAACCGAGCGCCTAAAATCGTAATCCGCCTGAGTTTCATCAATCGTCTGCATCATTGATGGGATATTGAATATAGGGTTCACCATAGACTTTAATCTCTAGTAAAAAAGTTACAATTTGAAAGGTTTAATAGGCTCACTAAACCCTAGACCACCTAACTCTTCAGTCATACTCTCTTTTACGTCAATAGGTTTATCCGAAACCTTGCGAAGTAAAGTAACGCTACCCTGTCGGCTTTTATGAGGTTCGATGAGGCTGGTCATTTCAAAATGAGAATCCAAACCCAATAACCCATGCTGACGTTTAATTTCTCGCAACACTGGACTTGGTGTTAGTACATCCGCGGTTAGGGGGGTCTGATTACGCCTATGGGAAATAGTTGAATTATGCCAGTAGGTATAATGAAGCACCAACACACCACCATCGCTACATAATCTAGGCCAGTACTCAGATATAAAATCGCAATACTCCTTTGGACCACCACAGTCAAACCATATAAAATCAAAGACCTTATCACCTAGCTTAGAGGTTAGCCCTTCAAACGAGCCATTATGAAACTCTAGCCATTCATTCAACTGGAGGTCATCGACTACTTCTTGTACCAAGTGTGCGGTACTATCGTTGTCAGACATATCATCAATTGCCAATAATGAAGGATGATATTCCCTATTGACGGTTTCTTTTCGTAGAACATCTAACCGCAAATCACTCTGGCTACCCTCCTTTACTCGAATTTTATCATCACAAATTTCCTGTACATTATCCTTTAGTGCTTTTAGCAAAAACGGGGTTGTGTAACCTAGCCCTATTTCCATGAGAGATTGCGGACGAGTCATACGAACAAGGGAATACAATAAATCCGCCACTATATCTGTACCTAAATCAGCACTGTACAAAGGTTTGACTGAACATCTAAATGCGTCATCGATCATAGGACTACCTGGCCCGACTTAACGGTCCCGTCTTGAATTCTTTTCATCATGCGATTAGTCATATCGACAGGGCTCTCATTTGTGTAAGTCACATGATCGTGGAGAAGATTGTGCGCAAGAGCACGTTTATCCCACAACTCGAAACCATCAAATGGAATAGTATTTGACTTATCATAGTTCGGCCAAGGTCTAAAACGTTGTCCCGACTCTACATTTCCGGCAACAAAAATTGGATTAAGATAAAGGTTTTCGTTACTGATTTCGGTAGACGCTGGCATGTAACCAATATCAAGGCCACATCTACGCATATTAGAACGATTTTCTTTTGAGCCGTGTATGATATTGGGGTGGTGAATAGACACATCACCAGGCTCCAAATGAATCTCTACCAATTTTGATTCATCTATATATTCGTCACCCACGGAGGTGGCCAGCATATTAGGCACATCATGGCGTTTTAAAATAGGCTGAAGCGGTAACCGATGCGTACCAGGAATCATGCGTAGGCATCCATTCGCTGAATTTGATGAATCAATCGCAACCCACAACGTTAGAGCTTTCTGCGGGTTCAAATTCCAATAGGATCCGTCTTGATGCCAAAGAACGGCATGCCCATCTCGTGCAGGTTTGCAGATATAATGGGCTGTAAAACAGGCCAGATCCGGCCCTAGAAAAGCACTAGCAATATGCTGAAGCCTGCAATCTGTAACCAATCGCACCCAAAAAGCATCATCCCTCATGAGAGGGTGATGCAAATGTTCCGGCCTAATATTTTTATATCGTTTACAGAGCCATTCGACATGAGCCGACGCCTCCTTAATCAAAGAAGAATCAAGCACCTGACGAAATACAGCATAGCCATTCTCGTCATAGTCTTGCTTTGCTTTTTTCAATTGGGTTACCGAAATATTCATTTCTAATTAGGATCCCATTTATAGTTGTTATTTTCACTGACCGTACATCTTTTACACAAACAGAAAGACAAAAATGCCATCCCATTAAGACATGCAAATGATATCCAAGTAATACCACCCAATCTCGACGCAATATAACGCACGTTTTTCTCGATTGAAAAACAGTCAGCTCCATTTGTTTTTATGTTACAACTCGTTTTAAAAAAATAATACTAAACGCATAAGCCTAATGAAACAACCCAACTAAACACGATTATTTTTTTTAATTCATCATCCTATTTATATTACATATTCGCAAAACAGAAACTATTATTTTGGTAATCAATAAATATTCATTTTAATATTTAATACAAATATCTTACAATTTATTAAATTATTTATTGCGCGAAACAAATAACAACGGTTATATTTCAAACCTGGGATTAGTTGCTCACCAATCTTTTACAGATCGTACTGCGAATTTTCTCACCGCCGATTAACTGGTATGAATATATCTTAATTGAAAACCACTTTCGGCATTTACCGAACCGCACTATTAAACCGGATAGGATTCAGTACTAGACTGACCTTTCCTTTAACCTTCTCGCGATTGCGAAATCTGAGTATATGACAGCGTAAGGATATCTTGTTTACATGAACAACAATCGGGCTGATAAACTTGTCGACTACCCTTTCAATAAACTACGAATACTTTTAGATGGATTGTCCCCACCTGCAGATCTGCAACCACTAAAATTATCTATTGGCGAACCCAAGCATTTTCCGGTCCAACTGATTAGAAGTCTAGATGAACACCAAGAGAGTTGGTCAAACTATCCCTCCCTTGATGGCACCCCAAAGTTCAGAGAGGCAGTTTCAAACTGGTGTCAACGACGTTTTGGGCTCTCTGGCTCACTATTATCAGAGCCTCGTACGATATTACCAGTGGCTGGTACACGCGAAGCGTTGTTTCTTTTTGCTCAGGCTGTTGTTCCACAACCTAGCGTTCCGCAGCCTGATTTTGGCGAAGGCGCATTACCCCCCCTCGTGGTAATTCCAAATCCCTATTATGCAGGGTACCCGGGGGCGGCGATTATGGCTGGAGCAGAACCTCTATTTTTAACAGGGGCAGGAAAACGAAATTCGTTACCTGACCTTTCTAGCCTGTCACCTGAAACGTTAAACAGGGTGTGCCTTGCATACATTTGTTCACCTAGTAATCCGGTAGGAGAAGCCGCGTCGCTAGAATACCTAATAGAGACGATTAAAATCGCTAGAAAACACAATATTGTTCTGGCAATCGACGAATGTTCAATTGATCTCTACAATTACGATCCCGTTCCTAGTGGTCTTCAAGCTTGTGAATCTCTTGGTGAAGGTCTAGATAACGTTGTGGTATTTCAATCCTTGTCGAAACGATCTAGTGCTGCAGGGTTGCGTTCAGGTGCTGTAATTGGTGACCCTAAATTACTACAGAAGTTCTGGAATGTCCGCTGTTTTGGCGGCGCTACGGTACCAGAACCTGTACTCGCTGCCTCAGCGGACCTATGGAACGATGACATACATGTTGCTGAAACCCGTGCAGAGATTGCATTGCGTTTCGACCTTGCAGAAGAAATTTTGAATGGTCGATTCGAATACTATAGGCCAGATGCGGGGTTCTTTCTCTGGTTAAACGTAGGAGATGGTGAGCGCGCCGCGAAATTACTTTGGGAAGAAGCAGGTATTGAAGTTATGCCAGGAAGTTTTCTTGCACGCGACCTTGGAGAAGGAAACCCTTGCCAGGAGTTTATTCGTATAGCGCTCGTACACAAACCTAATGTTGTAGAAGACGCATTGTACCGCATAGTGGAGATACTATGAGATTGTCCCAAGATGGTTTCCGGATTGTCGATATCCCTCCCGCCAACCAAATATTACTTGATAGCTTTGAAAATCTCCCGCTGGATGAGTTTTGCGGGGGAAAGCAGCGGTTTCATCGATTTTCACAATACAAAGTCAGTTTTAGCGACGATCGTTGGCAATTAGAACCATTGCCTCATCGCCCGCTAGTGCAAGGAACACAATACAATAATCGATCGGGCGGACTAAAGCGTGACATCCCCCCGGTGCAAGTTGACTGCAGCAAATGGGTTGACGCGGCATTCAAAAGTTTAGAGTTAGACACCGGCAGGTCCTGGCACTTTGATATCAACCAGTATCGTGTTATTAGCACACCGGATATCAAGGGCATTTCGGTTCCAGAAGGCGCCCATCAAGATGGTCATCACTACGTCCTCATATTTGTATTTCGCCGACATGCTATAACCGGATCAGTGTTAAGCCTTCTTCCTTTGAACGGAGAGCCTCCTCTTCTTCAACAAGTCATCGAGGAAAATCAGGTAATTGCTCTTGATGACACACGCATGAAGCACGACGCATCTCCCATCCAACCCATCAGCGAATATGGTTATCGCGACTATTTCGGAACCGCGCTCAACCCTTGGGAAGAACGCCGTTATGGAGAGGCGTTTGAATCCCAAACATTAGCCGCCAGAACATTAGAGTTGTCTGAATAATAATAACGACAAAGAACGCATTTTACATTGACTTAACATGGGCTAAAACATGACACCAATCGAACAAGAAAAAACCACTGCCGATATGATAGATTCTTTTAATCCTGCAACAAACACATTGCTCGGTAGCATGGCTGTTAGCTCAGCGGATGAGGTTCACGCGAGCATTGCACGGGCACAAATGGCGACGGAGAGCTGGAGAGCCATGTCAGTAGCGGAAAGATCAAAAGCCGTCGAAGCTATTCTTAAGAAGCTAAAATCTCATGCTGAACACCTAGGCAATCTGATTACTGGAGAAATGGGAAAACCCATTCAGGAATCTCACCGAGAAATTGAAGAAGGTTTCGAGTGCATTCAATGGTATATCGATCAAGCGAAGCGCTCTCTAAAAGCACGAGTCGACCAAAACGAAGCGCATGAAGTACATTGCACGAATCTCATACCCTATGGTGTAACGGCTGTCATTGTCCCTTGGAATTTTCCATTCCTAAACGTCGTGTGGCCACTTTTCCCCAACCTTCTGGCGGGCAATACTGTTGTTCTAAAACACTCCGAGAAAACGCCACTGTTTGCTAAAGCACTTTCTAACCTGATGCAACCCCTGTTGCCAAAGGGCGTCTTTGAATTGGTAACCGGTGGTCAAGCGGTTGGTCAAACGTTATGCCAAAGCAATGTAGATCAAATTTGTTTTACTGGCAGCAGTAAAGCGGGTTTGGAGATTCAAAAAAATGCTCTAACAAACTCACTTGAATATAACCGGACGATACCGGTCCATACTGAACTTGGGGGTTCAGCTGCAGGTATTGTACTTGAAGATGCAGACATCCATTCAACTGCAGCAGCCATATTCAAGGCTCGCTTCGAGAATGCAGGGCAAGTCTGTGACGGATTAAAAAGACTCATTATTCACCGAAGTTTGGCTTCGCCTATTACCGAAATGTTAAAGCAGCTTATCGCTAACCGTCAAGTTGGGCGTCCTGAAAATATTCAAACGCATATAGGCCCCCTCGTCGACGAGAAGCAACGTTTACTTGCGCAACACCAGGTTGACGAAGCAAAGTCCTTGGGCGCACACACATATTGCTCAGACAGCTATCCCACAGAGGGGAGTTATTACCCTGCCACATTAGTCTTTGATGTCACCTCCGATATGCGTATCTGGCAAGAGGAGGTTTTTGCCCCCGTACTTCCCATTGTAATATTCGATACTGAACAAGAAGCGATAAAACTGGCCAATGATACGAAATACGGCCTCGGCGGTTATATCTATTCCTCAGACTTCGAGAGAATAAAACACCTACGAGAACAACTGAATACGGGAATGGTTGGTACAGGTAGCAGTCACTATGTGCGCCCTTTTGTCCCTTTCACAAGTGGAGGGTACGGCCTTTCTGGCTCAGGGACATTGAATGGACCAGAGGCATTTAGTACCTTTTGCCGAACCCAGGTGACTTCATACCCAAAATCGATTTATCAGAGTGTTGAGACGAATGAAGCTAGAGACACCACCACCACCAAGAAGAATCAGTTTGACACAAAGAAAGACCGTGCTCGTGAAATACTCGTGAAAAATGGAATTTGGATAGACCATAACGACGATGTCGTCGAAATTGCGCCTTACGAATTACCGATGCGTGTAGGCAAGATTGCAAAGAACTTTCGAGTATCCCCTTGGGTTTTTCACGAAGGAACGCTTGATGAAGACACTTACTTCGCGGCCAGTTACGGTCACGAAAACTTTAGTGAATCCGCCCCTCTTGTCAGACTACAGTCCCTTTGTCCTCATGGACATTACTTTCATTCAAGTCATTGCGATTGCGATGAACAACGTGATTTGGCTATGCAAATGTTGCGCGATGACTCAGTCGGCGGTGTTCTTGTTATGGCTGCAGGTGAAAAGCACGCTGGGCGCGGCATAGGTCAGGTTATGATCGCTGGGCTGTATTCCTATGGGTATTCAACAGGGCGTGACGTTGTTACAGAATCTTTTAATGATCTCGGTTTTAATCGCGATGAACGAGATTTCTCGGCATCCCTAGAAATACTCCGGCGCATGGGCTTAACCAAGATTCGTTTACTGACCAACAACCCAGACAAAGTAAGCAGTATCAGTAAAGCGCAAGGTATCGAAGTGGTTGAAGTTGTCCCCGTCATTGGCGACATCACACCAGAATCGCTGAAGGAACGTCTCTTGCTCACCCGAGAAGGCCACCATTACGATAGGAGCGAACTCGGAAAAGCGACAGACGAGGCGATAGAAAGTTTCGGGCATCATCCACTTGATGCCTGGTAGATTTTTCTCACTAATATAGTTTTTACATCTTTGTATTCAGTCTTGGAGATTACCCGGAATACCCATGAGTAAAATTGACGATTTCGATATCAGCGAACAGCTAGCAAATAACCGTTTTCCAATAAAGCCCTTTGCAAAAGTAACGGGATCGACAGTAAGTTGGCAAACGGGGTTTGTCTCTGTGTTTTGTGGATTATGGCATCGCCTTTTTCAAGGCGATGCCATAAGTGTTTACTGCCAGGATACTCGGGTATCTACTCTAGGATTTACACGGGAAACACGGCTTAAAAACATTATTGAATCGTTAACTCTACCTTCTGATATATCGGAACAGGGCGAATTCAACGTTAGATTAATCACTAAAGGTGGTTGCTCAATATCAGGGTCTATCAGTATACGTTTAACAAGAACGGCTGAATATCTGACCTGTGATATTCAGCATTCAACGAACGTCTCGACAGCCTGCATTCTAAGATCGTTACGAGCGTTTGGTGATGACGCCATTAAATTCCCTGAAAAAACAATACGCAGTTTGGACCCGTTACATGCATTAGATCGCTCTCTGGCTCTACATGAGTGGAATAAAACAGACTGGAATCCAGATCACAGCCTACCACTTCATCGGTGTTTCGAACGCCAGGTTGCCATAACGCCTCAAGCTGTTGCATTATTAGATGGTGACAATACATGGTCTTATAGCGATCTCAATACTGCGGCCAATCACGTTGCTCATCATTTAATGAGACAACACCAAACTTCAGGCATGGCTATAGGGCTATATTTCAAACGTTCGTATCCACTAGTTGCCGCCATGTTAGGTGTTTTGAAAAGTGGCGCAGCATTCCTATCGCTGGATACAAATCAGCCGCTAGCTCGACTTAAAAAAATTGGTCAAGTGGCAAAATTAACCAAGGTACTGTATTCGGAAACCCAGGTACCAAAAACAGCACTCCCTGAATTCTTCACTGACTATACATCCTATAATATTGATCCCCTCGTTACTGACCCCGAACCACTTGGCAATTTTTCCAATGCTGTTTCCGTTGAAGATCCTGCCTATATCATATTTACCTCCGGATCAACGGGAGAACCCAAAGGGGTGGTCGGGCTTCATAAAGGGATGTATAACCGCATTTTTTGGGTACAAAATCAATTCCCCTACCCAGAAGACGCCGTTTTCTGTCAGAAAGCGGCGTTAAGTTTTATCGATTTTATAGGTGAGGTCTTAAGCCCTCTCTTTTTTGGTAAGCCTTTGTGGATTGTCCCGGATCACATATCTCAAGAGCCCCATTCACTCGTTGAGTTCCTCGCGGAAAAACACGTTACCCATATTACGACCGTACCAAGCTTACTGCGAATGATATTAACTAAGGTTGGTAACCTTCAAAGTAGAATCCCGGAACTCAAACAATGGATTTGCAGTGGAGAAGAGCTTTCAGCCGACATACCACCTTTGTTTTCTTCTTTGTGTAACGCCAAACTGTATAATTTCTATGGGCCTTCAGAGGCATCAATCGAAGTCTCAACGTGGGAATGCAATCGCGGAGATATCCCAACAGCCAACATCCCCATAGGCAAGCCCATTGGTAATACACAACTCTATGTTCTTGATGAGAATAGAGTACCCGTTGTTCCAGGTGTAATAGGCGAACTTTATATCGCTGGAAAAAACCTTTCATCTGGCTATTTAAATGCCCCCAAAGAAAACGCTAAAAGCTTCCTCGATTCGCCTTTTAGCAACGATATGCGATCAAAGATATACCGAACCGGTGACCTTGCTTACCATCAATTGGACGGTACATTAGTCTACACAGGAAGGATTGGCCGGGATGTAAAGGTCCGCGGGAACAGGGTGGCGCTTGGTGAAGTTGAAAGTACAATTTCATCACTCGACTGTGTTTTAGAGTGCGCCGTGTTACACCGCAGAAATCAATACGGTACAGATCAGCTTTTTGCTTACATCGTCTCGAATGACACTTCTAAGATAACCTTAAAACAACTAAATCAGGACCTTGAACTCCGCATTCCTACTTACATGATACCAGCGTACTTCTTGCTAATTGACAGTTTGCCTAGGACAGCATCGGGAAAGATAGACCGCAAGGCACTATGTCTGACCAGACATTCTATTTTGAAGCCCGAAGCGTCTATCGCGCCAAGGAATGCTCTTGAAACCAGTATTGCCTCAAGCTTTAAGCAGGTACTAGATATTCCAGAAATAGGTATTGATGACAGCTTTTTGCTTCACGGTGGAGATTCCCTTCTAGCGACCACATTATTGGCTGATATCAATGCGCGATATGGAATAGATTTACCCTTAAGCCGGTTTTTTATGTCACCCACTGTACGTAGTTTATCCTGCCAGGTAGAAGAACAAGAGAAAATACCACACAGCACAACAAGTATTAATACAACGTGTAAAAAGACATCCGAGTTACCACTAACCTCCGCGCAGGAACGTTTATGGTTCTTATCAAAATATGACGGGGGCCTAGGTTACTGCGTTTCAAGTGCAATTGAAATCACTGGTGACATCGATACTGAATTTGTAAAGAAGGCCGTTAATACACTCTGGAAACGACATGATTCACTGAGAAGCACCTTTTTCGAAAAGGAAGGTCGTCCTATATGCAAAAGACTACCGCCCTGCTCTCTAACAACTAATCAATCCACCTTAGGCCACGAGATCAGCCGCCGCGCTGTTAATGCTTTTGCCCGCAGTGATATAGACCAGCACCCCTTTGATCTTAGCAAAGGCCCACTCGTCCGAGCATCACTTCTCTCGTTCACTCAAACTCCTTCCGTCCATGTACTCATTCTTTCAATACATCACATTATTTGTGATGGTGTAAGTATTGATATATTGCTGAAGGAGCTTACTGCCATTTATCAAAGCCTTACTGAGAAAACATCTTTCCCTGCTATTAACGCTGGCTTGGATATGGCTGACTATGCACTATGGGAACGTAGCAGTGAACACCTACCCCATTCTCAAGCGTCAGTTGAGTTTTGGATGAATCGTCTTATTGACGCTCCACCAGTACTGGAATTACCTATAGACTATCCCAGGCCGAAAGTCTGGGAAGACGGAGGGGACCATGTCCGAGTAAGGCTCAGTAATACGTTAACTGGTGGTCTGAAGAACTGTTGCAAAGAATCGGGAGTGAGCCTGTATATTGCTACGTACTCGGTATTTTTAGGGTTAATCTATCGACTAACCCATCAATCAGATATTGTATTAGGTTCACCAACAGCAAATAGATCAAAAAAACAATGGCAAAACACTGTGGGCCTTTTCGTTAATACCATTGCCTTAAGATCTCAAATATTGCCGAATCAAACATTTGGCGAGTTACTTGAACACGCTAAGCGCGATTGCTTAAGCAGCTTTGATCACATGAATTACCCGTTTGAGCAGCTAGTGAACATGCTCCAGCCGCAACGTAGCTTAAGTCATTCACCTATCGTACAACTCTCTTTCGCAGTAGAAAACACGCCAGCCTCGAAAAGCGCTGGCGGCTGCACATTCGAGAGTCGCACAATTGATTCTGGCTTCTCATTGTTTGACCTTAGTTTGTCCATAGAAAATGGTCAGGACGAAATATTCATTCACTTTACCTACGGAAAATCGCTTTTTCATCGCGACACAATCAAACGATGGTCACGTTATTATATTCGCCTGCTAGAAGCTTTGGTTTTTAACCCGAGCACAGAGATAGACGATATATCGTTATTGGACAAAACCCAGCTACAGGAACTTAAGACCTTTGGCAAAGGCGATAGTTTGCCAAAGGTCTCCCCTTGGCGTAGTGTCTTGAGTCATATGTCGCAACAAGCAATGGACACCCCTGATGCACCTGCTGTAATAGCCAGCGGGGGCCATTTCAGCTATCAGCAACTTGAGACAAACGCCAACTTCCTAGCCCAGGATCTCATTAGATTAGGGGTAAATGATGGTCAAACCGTTGCCATTTGCGGGAAACGCTCGGGGAGTCTCATTGTCGCCATTTTGGCGGTTATGAAATGCCGAGCTGCATGGTTACCTCTTGACCCTGATTATCCAGATGAACGCCTCGAATTTATGATTGGGGATAGCAACGCTACAGTGGTTATTGCGGAAAACACGCTAATACAAACTCTGTTTAGAAATACTCCCCTAACAACTGTCGCATTAGATGGATACCGTCAAAATCCAGCATCAGACCCCGGCTTCCAATATCCAAACGGCCATATTCAAAAGAACGATCACGCATATTTAATCTACACATCGGGTTCGACTGGAACACCCAAAGGAGTAAAAATTAGTCATGGTGCACTTGAGCATAAGTGGCGCTCATGGGATAAAAGTTACGGGTTAAGCCGTCAATGTTACCGTCATTTACAAACTGCCAGTTTTTCCTTCGATGTGTTTGTGGGGGATATGGTCAGATCTCTATGCTCAGGTGCAGCGCTTGTCATGACGGACAAAGAAACGCTTCTAACGCCGCCCGCACTAATGGAACTAATTCGCCGAGAGAGTGTAGATTTTGCTGATTTTTCTCCCCTAGTGATGCGAATGTTAGCAGAGCATATGTCATCAAAGGGCGAAGACCTTTCGACGTTAAAAGTACTCGTTCTTGGTACCGACGCCTGGAATGTCGAAGACTACCGTTTCTGGAAGACTTTTGTTGGTGAACACACTCGATTTATTAATGCGTATGGTGTGACCGAAGCCACCGTAGCCAGCACCTATTACCATTCATCACAATCCCCACTGCCCCTCTCCGGCCCGGTTCCCATTGGAATGCCTTTGCCAGGCGAGACAATTATTATTGTCGACCACAAAAACCAGCCTGTCCCAATTGGCGTGAGTGGGCAAATCTGTATTGGCGGACCAAGTGTCGCAGACGGTTATCACAATCGTCCAGAACTTAACCAGGAACGTTTCTATGACATCAATCAAATACGTTTTTATAAAACGGGGGACCTAGGCTGCTGGAAAATAGACGGTACAATCGCTTTTTTAGGGCGAATGGATGCCCAAGTAAAAATCCGCGGCTTCCGCGTAGAGCCAGGGGAAATTGAGGGAATACTCACACAACACCCTGCCGTCAAGCAGGTTGCAGTCGTTACCTTAGATGATGGCCTTATCGGCAAAAAATTACGTGCGGTCGCGATAACACATGATAACCACACTGTTTCCGCATTTGACATTAGGCGCTTCGCAGCACAAAAAATGCCTGATCATATGATCCCAAGCTCTATTATCATCCTACCCGACATTCCAATGACACCGAACGGAAAGGTAAACCGACGAGCCTTAATCGACTTGCTTGATCCGTCGCCTGTCGATAGAACAGAACAAGTCAATATCTCCCTAACGACTCAAGAGAAAAAAATTGAACAAATATTTCAATCACTATTAAACATCAATGGTATTGGCCCCATTGACAATTTCTTCGAGTATGGCGGACACTCCCTCCTCGCCATACGCGCGATCTCAAAGATTCATAACGTGTTTGAAATCGAATTAAGTGTTCGAGATTTTTTTCAGCACGCAACAATCCAAGGGCTTTCGAAACTCATAAAGGCACATTCACACAACCAACCAAATTCTAACAACACGACGTCCAATCCAGTCGAAAAACCGATACCCGATGCCCATCGAGCCGACTATAGTTCTACTTTTGCTGCCTGTTCACCTGCACAATCCCGACTGTTGTTATTGCAGCACATGCACGATGAGGGCAAGACCAATACGAAAGTCAAAATAAGTGGTCTAGACCCTGAGAAAAACCTCGCTTATTTTGCCTATGATGTTCCGACAAAATTTTACATTAAAGGTGCATTGAATACCGAGGCGCTTAGCATTGCTCTGCAGAATGTTATCGCCCGTCACGAAGTGTTGCGAACAACATTCTCCTCACCTACCGACAAAGTCAGCGAATTACGTCAAATCATTCACCAAGACCTTTCAGCTTGTCTTGATGTCATCAAATATTCAAATGGAACCGGTAGCAAAACTGAATACGTAGATCATCGCATTCAGCAAGCACTCCAACGACCGTTTGATTTGGTTGAAGGCCCTTTGCTACGGGCTGAGTTATATGAAACGAAACATAACGAGTATGTCTTTCTGCTACATATGCACCACCTTGTTTCCGATGCGTGGTCGGTATCGATATTCTTCGAAGAACTCAATGCATTCTATCAGTCAGAATGCCAGAAAACACCGATAGCTTTACCACCACTTAGTGCACAATACCGAGACTACGCCTGCTGGCAGCAGGCATTACGCCAGTCACCCGTAATCGAAAACAATTGGAAATACTGGCAAAACCAGCTTGCGGGCGCTCCTCCCCTTATAGAACTACCCACGGATTTTTCACGCCCTTTACAAACTACCTATCGAGGAAAGAGTATAACCCATGAGTTCGAAGGCTCCCTTACACAGTCCCTCTTTTCGTTTACCAAACAACGGGGTTACAGCCTATACATGACCATGCTGACCGTGTTCGCTATCATGCTGTACCAGCGTAGTGGACAAACTGATATCTGCATTGGTTCTCCTATCGCAAATCGTGGTAATGAAGCATTTGAAAAACTTATTGGTTTTTTTGTAAATACGTTAGTCATGCGCATACGCGTTGATGAACAAATCAGTTTATCTCAGTTACTGGACCAGGTTAAGGAGCTAACGCTTGATGCATTTGACCATTCAGACCTCGATTTTGAACAGCTCGTTGAAAAACTCAATCCGGACCGAAGCCTTAGCTACCACCCACTATTCCAAGTCGTCTTTGCCATGCAGAATGTCCATCAAAGCGACGACGTAGGGAGTTCTTTGGAAGATACTTTTAAGCTCGACGGATTATCAATAGACAGCCAACATATTCACAATGGCACATCAAAATTTGATTTGCTATTTCTGGTAGATTCAACAGGAAACTCTCTAAATCTAACCGTTGAATACAGCACCGATCTATTTCAAGAATCAACGATACAACGGATGTTATCGAGTTATGAGTCCATTCTGAACGTCGTTGTTACAACTCCCCAAACTCCGATTAAACAGATACCATCACTCTCGCAACAGGACCGGGCATTCTTATCCGACATGCACCACAGCATCTCCACAGATTATGGCGAGCCGCATTGTTTACACCGCATATTTGAAAATAGGGCAAGGGATAAACCCCATAAAATTGCGTTAACCAGTGCTGAAGGCGACCATATCACTTACGAACAGCTCGATCAGTGTGCAAACGCTCTCGCATTTTCACTCATCAAGAAGGGAGTACAGCCTACTGACAAAGTCGGCATTTTGAGTAACCGATGCCCTGAACAGATAGCCGCTATTTTAGGTGTTTTAAAAGCAGGGGCCGCATACGTCCCCTTGGACCCCGCATTTCCTGACAAACGTCTGGCTAACATGACGAATGATGCAGAACTAACACTCATTCTTACCCATGGTCATAAGCTAAACCCTACATTCGAAACCGAACAACTGACCATTGAAAAGATATTTGAAGATAGCGCAACTGAAGCGCCCAATATTACCTGCTCCACTGATGATCATATTTATGTAACCTTTACCTCCGGTTCCACGGGTAGGCCAAAGGGCATTGCGATGCATCACCTCGCGGTATGGAACCTAATTTGCTGGCATACGCATGAAAGCACAAATCCCGGTGCAACAACATTGCAATTTGCGCCGCTCGGTTTTGATGTCTCCTTTCAGGAAATATTTTGTTGCTTTGCCGGCGGGGGAAGCCTGGTCTTAATAGAAGAGGAACAACGACAAGACCCCTACCTTCTCTGGCAACATATAGAGCGCCATTCAATAGAACGCCTATTTTTGCCCACCGCCGCTCTGATACCCTTTTCTGCATCGGCAAGCACTCTTGCAACACTTCCTACCTGCCTTCGTGAATGCTGGGTTGCTGGTGAAGCTATGGTCATTGATGAAGATACCCGACACCTATTTCAGCGGCTATCCCGCTGTAGGCTGCTAAATTACTATGGACCATCTGAATGTCACGCCGTCACCTGGTACCAATTACCTCGTGACGAGATACGCAACCATACTGAACTCTGGTCCGCCGCTCCCCACGTTGGGCGCGCTATTGCGAATACAAAAGTACATATACTCGACCACAACGATAACCCCGTCCCCATTGGTTCTACAGGAGAACTCTGCATTACCGGTCAGTGTGTTGCCAATGGCTATATGAACCAAATTACGCAAACTGTCGCAAGTTTTGTGGAAAAAACCGATGAAACAGGTCACCACAAGAAAATGTATAAAACCGGGGATTTGGCGTACTTTGATGAGAATGGCTGCATCCATTTGATTGGACGCAGAGATAGTCAAATCAAAATAAGAGGTTTCCGTATCGAAATTGCCGAGATTGAAACGGTATTGTTAAACCATCAAACCGTGAAAATGGCGTTAGTAGATGTGGACCACTCGAAAAAAGATCATCCCTTGATTTGCGCATGGATAATTCTACAGCCCAACTTGGAAATTGATGCCAATGCGCTTAGAGCATTTGCCTCTGAGCAACTTCCCAACTATATGGTTCCGTCAACGGTTACGTTTGTAGATCACTACCCTACTAACGCTAACGGAAAGATCGATCGTGCAATGCTAAAAAATCAATTACCGAAAACTGTCGCTTCCTCACCCACCCCGAGAAAACAGAGCAAAAGAGAAAACACCATAATCAAATTGTTTTCCAACTTACTTGGAAAACCGAACGTCCATCCCGACGACTGTTTCTTTGCGTTGGGAGGTAGTTCACTGCTCGCGATGAAATTGATCGTTCAACTACGTGCAACGTTTAAACAGCCGCTCTCTGTCAACACACTCATACAACATTCCACTCCATCACGTTTAGCACACAAGTACGATACGCTAACAGCGCCCGGTGACATACAAACGGGTAAGCAATCCCCTATCGTAAATTTCAATTCTTTCAGCAAGAGTTCAACCTCTTTGTACTGCATTCACCCTATCGGCGGGAATGTTCTGTGTTACCAGGCATTAAGTAAGAAAGTACAATCACCTTTTTTCGCTATGGAAGCCCCTGGCCTGCACAAAAACACACAGCCTTTAACAAGTATAGAAGCGCTAGCCACCCATTATATTAACGCGATTAGGGACCATCAAAACCATCAAGAAATCCATTTGGCAGGCTGGTCGATGGGAGGACTCATTGCCTATGAGATGGCCCAACAACTAAAAGCGGGCGGAAATAACGTCGGGTCTCTAACACTAATTGATACCGATGCCCCCCAGCCATTTCTTCAGGGAGAAGCATTCCAGAGTGAGCAGAAAACTACCAATAAAACTATTTTGCTTAGAGATTTCAAACACGTTTTTGGTATCGATATCACTGTTGATATCGACACTCTTCAATCGATGGACAGCACTGCTTCAGTTGAATACATCTTGCAGAATTACACAGGGACAGAAGCCAACCCGAACGGCATTAGAACCGGCGATATGAGACGCCTAATACAGGTGTACTTAACAAACTTTGAAGCGATGCATCGCTACCGTGGCAAACCCTATAATAGTTTAGTGACGCTTATCTCCGCTAACAATAGGATAGACTCCAACGCCCCCCTCGATCGAGGTTGGCACTCCTTGACCTCCAAAAATTTGAAGGTACGAAAAGTCCCCGGTGATCACTATCAGATCATACAGGAAAAAGAAGTTGCTCACATAGCAGACATTCTTAATGAAATTTTAACATCATCGGCATTGATTCATGACTAAAACACTCAATATCTGGGTCGCCAGCACGCAGCAAATAAAACTCACCGCAGTGGAAGAAGCCATTACGCTTTGTGAACAAGGCAATGATACCATTCAAGAAATCCGGGTAGAAGGCTACAAAGCCTCATCCGGTGTAAATGAACAGCCATTTGGTTGGGATGAAATTGTTCAAGGTGCAGAGCATCGTTTGTCTGAATTAAAGCGCGCAAAAGAAACGTCTAACTCGTACGTCGATTTGTACGTAAGTATTGAAAATGGCATCATCCAATTAGATTCCCACTCCCCACATGACTTACCTAAAATCCTCTATCATGATACCGCATGCGTAATAGTCGAATTAGCTCATGGATATGGAAGCATCAAAAAATCATTACAATTTTCCGGCTCAGTGGCAGTGCCTAATTCAGTCGTGCAGGATTCCATGGAGTGCAGCCCCCCCTTCTCAAAAACTGCCGGTTTCTTTTTAAAAAAACGTTACCCAACAATCAGTGAAAAAGACCCCCATTTCTCTTTATCTCGCATCCATAGAAAAGACCTTTTAAAAGCAGCTATCCAGGTCGCCTACAATACCGCTGTAAAAGAGATACCCGTATAGTTTTTCCCGTCTTTGAATTATAAAATATTATAGGTAGAGTATAGTAAAATGAAAGATCACATTGAGCACTACAATAAAAATGGATTCACTCAACCAATAAGTATGTTTACGGCTGAAGAATCACTAACCATGCGTAATCATTTTTTTGAAGCCATAGGACAAACAGAAGATAAGACTGAACACCTATTTTACGATATTGCAAACTGGCACAACAAATACGACTGGTGTAGAAATATCGCCACCCATAAAAAGATCGTTGCAATGGTAAGGGGGATTTTTGGCGAAACTAATGTGATGGCCTGGTCAATGCTGTTTTGGTATAAGTCAGCTTTAGATTCTACCTTTGTACCCTGGCATCAGGACGGAACTTTCTGGCCGATGAAACCCTGCAAGACTATTACTGCTTGGTTAGCATTGGGGGATGTAGACCAACATAATGGTGCATTACATTTTATACCGGGGTTACACGAACAGTTACGCCCTGCATCGACCTTAAATCACCCAGATAGCGAATTTATTCTCCAATGTCCAACTGACAGCAAGGATATTGGAGAAACACGGTTAGATATGCAAGCAGGCCAAGTATGTCTCTTCGACGCGAAAACAATCCACAGGACGGGCCCAAATACTTCGAATAAGGCTCGTTTAGCCTGTGCTATACGTTACTCAACCTCAGATGTTGTATTCGAGTACGAAAAGTGGCCTCGTTATAAACCCGAGCCACTTACCGTGTAAAACGCTTTTAGCACGTTGCTATGTAAGCGTATCAAACTAAAATGTAAGCACAATGCTTTGGCACTATCGACAGAGCTGGAAAACTGGACTTCCCTGGATTTACTAGACAGCTTGTAGTTTCGTTCTATTCTTACATGACAAAGAGATCCGGGAATCTTTATGAAAACTTGTATTTCAAAGTGTCTACTTTCATCGCTACTAATAAGTATTAGCTTCTTCTCGAGCGCTGAAGATCCCTTTCCCCACCGAGATGAGTTTAGCGATGTGCCCGTAATGGAAATGAGCGAGTTCAAAAGGAATTTTGCAAAGCTGTTTATAGTCGATGTGCGTTCGAACTTAGAATTTGATGTGCTCCACATAATTGGAGCCACTCATCTACCAATGTCAAACAGTATGTTCGTAAAATCTGTACGAAAACTTAGACCTACTGGAGCTACAATAGTTACGTACTGTAATGGACACGCATGTAAAAAATCTTACCAAGCAGCGAGACGATTAATTCGGGCAGGAATAGAAAACGTAGTTGCCTTTGACGCTGGTATCTTCGAATGGATTCAAGCAGCACCGGGTATGGCCGTTTTATTAGGCAAAGCTACCTTTGATCTTAATGAAATCATTCAAGATTCTGACCTACAAAAACGTTTTTTACCCCGTGAGCAATTTTTGGCCGACGCCATGACAAAAAACTCTTTGTTGATTGACGTAAGAGAGCCCATCCAACGACAAGAAACTAAGCCACTCATTGGCTCTCGTCAAATACCCATCGATAAATTTAAAAAAGTTCTCACCTCCGAACACCTTAAAAATAGAGACCTTTACATAGTGGACGCTGTTGGAAAGCAAGTACGTTGGTTGCAATATTATTTGGAAATGATCGGGTATGATAACTACCATTTTCTGCAAGGCGGCGCAGAAAACCTCTAAGAGTCGTTGCTTATATACCCAATCTTTCGGCCTTGATTAAGTAATAATGGAAACACAACCCCTACATGTCAGTACTAACAGTGATATCTCTTGTTAGGCGTTTAATCCTACAATTCTGTACATTTGGTCGAGTTACTGTCATGCAACGCGCATTAAATCGAGGTGTGGCCTACCATCAGTAACGCCGTGCAATAATATCAGTTAATGGCAATCGATTTCGCGGTTCCTTGGGTTATGAAATCAGTCTATGGAATGAATGTGCCAGGTTGCTTACCAATGCCATCATCTATTTCAATTCAATGATACTAAGTCGTTTGCTATTTCATTTGAGCGTATTCAAGGTAAAAAAGTTAGCCATTACAAAACAGGTTTCACCGGTAGCCTGGCACAATATCAACCTGAATGGGACTTACAGCTTTTATGTCGCATCAGCAAGATTACGGCCTGGCCGACTTTGCCCCCCTAGGTTGACCCGAAGTGATACAGTTGCTCTCAGCAGTACAAGGTTATACTTCGAAAGCAGTTTTGGGATATAACCTTGCACTACTGAGAGTACAGAATAATGAAAATAAGAAAAATATTATGCTTACTTGCCCCCTTACTTCTCCCTTCTATGTCGGTACATTCCGCCGTTGACTTGTGCAATGATAAAGGCGGGCTTGACCAAATCGTAAAAATGTCTTACAAAAACTACAACGAAGGGCAGTTTCAACAAGCTAATACCGGCATTTTCACTGAATTAGCAACGATTCTTGATGCGTTAGAACCGTTAACGACTATTCCTGAAAATCTACCAAGCGAAATGACATATGCAGCTGCATCTCTCAATATGTCTATCTGTCAAGAAGCGGGGGATCTTTTGTACATCTATCCCCATGCATCTCTAAAGTCGGAGCGTCCTCCTGTATCCATCTTATGGAGGGTCGGAGAAATAGCTATCCCAGGTGATAAGTCAACGTCCAACAACCCTGTCGACCCTTTATTTTTTCAGGCTCCCCATTTTGAAGAAGGTAGGCCGGTAGCCGTTAAATTAATGCGAGAAACTAAGGCGAAGGTTATGGTGTTCGCTGCAAATGATCATAAGAAGCACCCTAACTATATGAACGCGGCTCGCGGCGGAAGCTCAGGGAAGCATCATGTATTTCTCGATGTCAATCAACATATATTTGAGAAATACCCTCAAGTAGCAGTGATGGTATTACATGGAATGCGACGTAAAGAACAGAGAGGTAATTCTGGCTGGACATCGGGGATGATTCAGTCTGGCGAGGGTGGCGGTGAGATGTCTGCTAATCACAATTTCAAGCTAAAATCTTTCAGTAGTTTGTTTGCTTCTGAAATGGCAAAAGCACTGGATCTCATTCCAGGTGTAGATCCTCGATTAAAGACAGAATTGCGAGCACCCAATGGTAAAGCCTTGGGGTTGGCAGATCTTAATGGCTTTCTCTTTTCGGTGAATACAGATCAGGTTAATGGTTTTTCAACGGCTCATATCAATAGGCTGCAAGCAATCCATTTTGAGATGCCCCAACGAATGCGTTATCGCTGGGGTTACATGGAACCTACCCAAGATGCGTTTGTCCTTGCAATGAACAATACGATGGAGAGCTATAAGCGAGAACCTGTATTTGCAACGACGTCAACAATCGATTACTGCAATCGACACTGTCGACGTAACTATTTTAAAAATAGAGGCGTCACGCTCTATTCATTATCAAATTTCAAGGGAAGAGAATCGATCATACCGATTATTGATTCTGATGAAACCTACTACGATATCGAATCGATGCCCACTATCGCATCGATAAAATTCCCGAATGACTGGGACGGTTCAATCACACTATACGATGGTGACGAAGGACAAGGGTATTCTGAAACGTTTTCTGAAAGTGATTCAAACACCTGGGACAGTGACTTATCTCAAGGGGCATCATCAGTTGCAGTAGACATCGGATCTGTTGACGAAGATCCCGTATCAAATGTCGCCATAGAAGCCGAAAGCTATGATCAAAAACGTGGGAGCATCCGTATCGAAAGAAAAGGCAATGCGACCAACCTGGGCTATATCAGAACAGGTGATTGGGTAAAGTACTCTAATATTAATTTTGGTTCGACGGGGTTTGATACCTTCGAAGCGCGCATCGCCACCTCGAGAAGACACTCCTACGGCACTATTGAGATCTACCTGGACGAGATGTCTGAGCCGCCTGTTGGCACCTTTACCCAATTGACTGGGCCTGGTGGCTGGAGCAAATTCAAAACTCATGCTATCGAGTTAGACCAAAACATAACGGGTAATCATGATCTCTATCTAAAGTTTAAGTCTGGTTATAATATTGATTGGCTTCGATTTACGTCAGAGTAGTCAAAAAAGGATCCTAGCGCCCGCAAGAAAGCACGGGGGCAACGGCCATAAATCAACACCCGTTGGTTTATGGCTGCTGCAATTACCCTCTAGAAAGAACCTGGAAGCCTTGTATTTTATCCTGGCTTACCTTTCACTAAAGATAGTTATCTCATGTCGACACTCAATCACCCTGGTGTCATAAAAGAATTCAATAGATTCCTAGTCGAAGAAAAGTTAATTATTAGAAAATTAAAAAAACAATTCGGATTAAAGGAATGGTCAAATTAGTCAATGCTAAAGGGGCTCTGTGCACATCGGCATAGTAAATGACACTTTGATTATAGGAAAAATGCGAGGGAAGCATTTTATATTGTGATGTTAATACTAAGTAGTAAATGTCGCCCCGGGATAGGCACCTCACCTAGTTCATCTACCGGAAAATCATAGTTTACACTAGTTTTTGGGAATAGATATTCCTCGTCGAACATATTACGTACCTGAAAGCCAACTTCCGTGGTGTGGTTTAGCTGTAAAGAAAAGTTAAAGTCAACAACACTAAATGAACCCGGGTCTCGATAAGTATCTGAATCTGCCACTTGATAGCCTTTGACATGACGTGCGATCAAATTGGCAAAATAATTATTTTGGTGATAGGTAATACCTAAATTTACCTTTCCATAAGGAACATCACTAATTTCAACACCCGCTTTATCTTCAGAACTTGCATAGCTGTAATTGGCAAACATTTTCCAACTATTCGACAATAGTTGCTTGACCTCTATTTCAACACCTTTCGCCTCAATTTCATCGGATACATTCTGGTATATAGCTACGCCCCCCGTTGCATTAGCAACGGGAACACGATCAATGACATCCGTCGTTTTATTTGTAAAAAAAGTGAGACTGGCTAAAGTGCTCTCATCATTGTAGGTAACACCTAATTCATGAGAGAGAATGATTTCTGGCTCAATTGGTGGCGCGTCGATTATAATTCCATTTTGTGATTGTACTTCGACAATTTGTTGATTTAATCCTGTTTCCTTAAGGCCGGGTGAACGTAGCGCTTGCCCGGCCAAGTATTTTATGTTCCATTTTGGATCTAGTTTTTGTACAAGCGAAAGTCGTGGCGACCAATTATTATATTTTGATGTGTCGCTTTTCCCGTTATCAAATCGAACGCCTGCTGTTACCAATAGGCCTTCCAGTACGGGAAATCGATCTTGATATTGACCATATATCGAAGCAACTTTAATTCGGTCAGTTGGTTGATCTGCATTAAAATCAGATACCGCAGTTACTCCTGAACCAGGAGTGTTGATGTTATAGAAGAAGCTGTCGTCATCTTGGATTCGTGTGTCGTAATTAAATCCGAAAATAAGATTCCTATCGATATTGGAATCATACTGTCCTTCTAGATTGAATTCCCAATTTTCGATAATTACATCGTACACCAATAGTGGACGGTCACCTGAGTCGAAGTTGTCAAAACTGTCCCTATCAACAAGAAGGGTAACACCGAATTGCTCAGATCTATTGTATTTTAGATAACTGCTTAGGTTTAATGCTTCAGATATTTTTCGGTTATAACGAATATACGGAACCAGTGTTTCCCAAGTGATATCATTTATTTCATGTGATAAGGGAGTATGCGTCCAAAACTCACCGATTCCTGAGCGAGTTTCCATATAGATTGCTCCAGTTTCCAAACCATCTAGAAAGCCTTCTGTAATTTCATATTTATACCGAAAAAACGAACTTTTTTGGTCGTCAAAATTTACGAATAGTGGATCTTCAATTTGACCGACAGAGTCTTTCGAGGCATCTTTGTCGAAATAACTCATATTCACACTGAGCCTGCCCCCTTGCTCTGTTTGATAATAGTTCGCCATATACCGCTTATTGTTATCATAAGTGCCCAGTGCCAAATTAATTTCTGATTCGGCGCCATATTCTTCTCGCTCTTTGGGGTTGATGCTCACCACACCAAAAAAGGCGCCCGTACCGTAAAGCGCGGAACCCGGACCGCGCAAAAACTCTATCGAATCTGCAAAATACAGCGGAAGTTCTTCTTCAGTGATGACCTTGTTGGCCCGAGCATGCGCGACAGGTATGCCATCAATAAGTAATAAGTGTTTATGGTTATCGTAACTGCCAGCCTTCTGCCCGCGAGTTTCAAAAACCCGTTCTCCATAAATGTTGTAGCTACTATACCCCGGTGTTATATCTGCAAAATCTGCCAATGTAATATATCCAGTTTCTTTAATATCTTGGCGATTGTAAACGGTGACTATACCCGGTGCATCTTGCGGTAGGAAAGCAGTCTTAGAAGCTACTGATATTTCAGTTTTCAGTAACTCTTCTAATGAAAAATAAAATAAGTCATTGTCTTTTTCCTTGTGAAATGGTGTTTCATGGGCGAAGGAGAAAGTTGCAATGGCGAAGGTAAGGACCGATATTGTCACTCGAATTTTTAGTTTAATGAACATATCACTGCACTCTAGAATCGAATTGTCACAAATATAACTATTAACAGAAAAATCAATCACCTAGATATAAGTAAAGCTAGTACTAGCTGTTTCAGGTGCGGTTAATGAAACGTTGAGTGATTAGAAGTATTCTTAGAGTATAGACGACATATTAGTAAGCCCCAAAACTCAACCCCTCACGGATTAAGAGCGTAGTCACCACGCTTATCCTGAGTATAAATGTAGTTGGCCTGAGCAATAGGGCTTCCGATTTTGGAATTCACAAAAAAGGAAAGCCCTCAGCTTGATTACTCTTCTTCCAATAAATTTAAAGGGCTCCAGTAATAAATCCCCCCATTATCACTTCCCGAAAATACCGCATAACCACCTGGATTTATAGTCATCGGCCAGTTCATTAAAGATGTGGTGTGTTTCCAATACTCATAGCCAGTCTGGGCATTGAACAAGTAAAAATTGCCTTGTGTTTACAAAGGTGGCGCTGCACTGTCCTCATCACTAAATATGGGTTGGTCATCCACTGATGTTACAAATTTGGTGTAAGCATCTATATTCATTCCTGGATTCGGGCAATAATCGAGCTTATTAATCCATAATCGTTGAGGGGGAGTTGTTCACATTTTTTAACATATAAGCGTACCCATAAGCGGGGTTGCTTGAGGGAACGAAGTTTCCTCCAGATGCCACATACAACTCACCGCTGGGTGTATTACAGATGGCTAATGAATAGCTCAAAATCATTCTGCCGTTCGCACTAGGTTCCCCTCCGTTAGAACCAATAATCAGAGGAACAAAAGGATTCATCATAATGATTGAGGCGCTAAACCCTCGTAATAGCTGACAACACTTGGTCTTCACGCCGGCTAAAGGCTTGACTGACGTAATGAATAGCCCGCCAATGTGCTAACCAAGCGACCATTGCACAACCTACCAGGACGGAAACGACAAGATTGATATCAATACCATATTGCAACATACGAGCAGCAACCACAATCGGTAGAGCTCCTAATACCACACCAGAAAATCCCGCCAAGGACACTAATAAGGGTTGCCGTTCCCGTCGATTTAAACTGGCATCGAATTTTATCGGATAGTGAACAGATACCCATAAACCGAAACTTGCCACCACGGGCACCAATACGAACACCCCTAATAAGGCGACAAAAAGCCAATCAACACTCACATCGACCATCACATACCACCAGTAAAAAAGACAAGCTGCAAACCCCAAACACAAACTCATCATGCTATGGACTTTGGCTTTTGCCAATAGAATTTGTTTTGGCGTTATTGGTGCACCCATTAGGTTTAACAAACCTCGCCCATCATAAGCAAAGGTGTTATGGGTGAATGTTAATAGTATTAAGGCTGCAGCATAAATGCCTACTCCGGCCATTAACCACAATTGTGAGATGTTATCTAAAAAATGAGTCATTAACTCGCCAGCAGAAACTAAACGCAAAGCAACAATCAAAAAGAAAGGTACAATGGCCAATAACCGGAATCTTGGATTACGCCAGAGTTCAAATAATTCTCGCTGAGCTAGCGCTCTATTAACGCCCCCTCTCCCGTTAAACATCAACCATGAGTGCTGTTGAAGCGACTGATAGGAAGCTGATTTATAGTTGGATCTTTGTAGGCGATATTTTGCATTCAGAAGCCCCAATAGCGCCAACGAAAACATGGCAACACATTCAAGAACAACCCCGTTTGTCCGATGTTCAACGAGCGCCAATAGGCCTTCGCCTAAATAACCTGGTGGTATTTTGGCAAAAGCGTTGGCTATATTTGCAAACTCCTCCAATTTGATTCCACTCCCGCCACCTACACCACCACTCTGTTTATACAACCAAGAAATGTCCACTTGAGGTAACAACATACCAATCGCAATAAATACCAATAATGTTAATGCTAATGCTCGGCCATTGCTCTTTGCTCTTAATATATCCCTCAGCAGATATACACCAGCCTGACTCCACGTTGCACACATAGCTATAAATGCGAGTAACAGAAGAAGCGCTGACCCATAGTCCGTTGCGTTTTGGCCTTTTAGATATCCAATGCTTGCTCCAATCAATGGAGTGAACATAAAAAAACCTACAGGCTTAAATACTCCGGATATAATGGATGCAGAAAGTAATCGTATTTCTGAAATTGGGAATTGCAAATAACGATCTCGCTCACTACCATCTTCCACGCCAGCTGATAAAACTGGCCACAACATCCATATCATAGCGGTGACAAAACAGAGTATGTTCAAATAGAACTGACTAACCACCAGCTCAGCGCTGATTGACGGGTGAGACATAAACCAAAAAGTAAAGCCACCTAGCAGTAGGCTTGGAATGGAGACCAATACTATAGAGAAAATACGGCCATATTGCCCCCATTGATTCCCCGCGTTCTTAGCCATCACCATTCTTAAACGCCATAACAGTGTAATGTGATGTATAAAACCAGGTAAATTAGGCGTTATTAACTTAGCGGTGATACGGTCACTATTGCTTTCACTCACTCAGTAATTCCTTCCTGATAGAATGACAAGGTCGCCTTTGAAATATCTGATATCGGAACTAACGCTTTAAAGACACCTTCTAAATTTAAGCTTTGATAACGATCGAGCAGTGACGCTTTAGTGCCATGATCAAGAATTTTTCCTTGATAAAGAATACCCGCATGAGTGGCTAGCCTATCGGCAATTTCTAAAATATGGGTTGTTAATAGAATGGTGACGCCTTTACGGCGTAATTCTTCGAGTAGGGCTCGAACTACCTGCGCCGCGATTATATCAATACCATCAAAGGGCTCATCAAGAAACACAATACTTGGTCGGTGAATTAAGGCGGTTGCAATGGCTAAGCGTCGTCGCATTCCTTTAGAATACGTTGCGATTAATTGCGAGCCGGCATCATTAAGTTCTGTTAACGATAACAACTCCTCCGCTCTCAGCTTGGTTTCCTTAGCACTTAACCCATACATACGGCCACTGAACATCAATTGCTGTAGTCCGGTTAAGCGTTCAAACAGGGCTAGTTCTTCTGGCACTATGCCAATTCGTCGCTTCACCTCCAACGGGGATTTAACAGGGTTGTAGCCTAATACACTAACCTCACCATTATCTGGCTGATAGATGCCCGTTAATATGCCGATGAGTGTTGATTTTCCTGCACCATTTGGACCCAAAAGCGCATATAGCGCGCCATGTTCCAATTCAATATCGAGATCTTGTAACACTTTACCTTTGCCGGGATACTCTTTAGATATTTTCCGGCCACTTAACGCAATATTATTCAACACCTAGCTCACTTCTTGATATTTTTTTAATAGAATTATTAGCCGATAACCATTGGTGTATTTGTTGTTGGTCCGCTTTAAACACTCGCCAATCGCCTTTTAGGATTTCCTTTTCTAATTGGCTTTTACTCCAACCGGTATACCCAACAAAACGAGCAATGACTGCTGAACTGTCATCTGTTGTTATTGTCGGTCTATTTCCAACCATACTAATCGCTCCAGTTTGCGGTTGGTATGCTAGCCAAAAAAGGTGGGACTGAGCCATAGGCCCGCCCCAATACAGGCCTGCTTTCTTATGGGGAATATTTTCAAGTTCGTTAAGCCGAGCCTCAATGCGAGGAGTTAACTTCAGTTGTTGGAATCTTTCGACACCGTCCTCAAAGGATTCGTTCAATACAACCCCAGTTGTTCCCTCGGGCAAGTAGTCAACCAGCAATATCTTGGTGTTCTCGAAAACGCCACCTCGTAAACTTTGTGTTGCTTGCAAAACCATGCCGCCGGAAAGATTCTCTAGGTAGTTATGCGCCTTTAGTTTGTAGCGAATGACCGGTGTCGCAATAACAACACAACAGACTGCTAGAAATAACAGTTTGTTTAACTTGCCCATAACCTATCCATTAGTAATATATTGAAGTGGTAAGCCATGTATATTCCAAATCGGTCGCTCGCAATATCCGTAACCTTTACCCGCGGGGTGTTTGATTCGATTTCCGTCGAGCAATTGTTTTATGGACAAAACCACTGAATAGAATAAAACCAAGGGCAAAAGTTATGCCTGTGAGAAGAATGGATTCGATGCTCTGTGGGACTATAAAAAGAGCACCGACAAATTGCACGCAAATAATAGTACACAGTAACCCGGCTACAAACTGGTTGGAACGCGTTGCTATGAATTTTGCACCCAATGGAGCCCCTATCACAACAATTGGAATGGAAACTAACCAATAATTCCAGGTAATAGCTTCAATAGGCTGGCTGCCCAAAAGACGCATTGACATAGCGATAAGTGCATTGCCAGCCATCAGTACCACTGAGGTTGGTGTGGCAATACGGATATCGACACGATGCTGAAGTACCAAATATGAGAAAACAACAATGTCGATGCCTGATCCTGTTATGCCAGTAACAGTCCCACCAATCAACCCCAACATGACTAGTTGCCCTTTAACGGAAAACGAGTAGTCTCGAATTTTTTTATTAGAAGTCTTAGTGCTGAAAAGGTGTCGATAAGCTATTACGACACCAAAGCTAAGCCATAAAGAAACGAAAAACATCTTAGTATAAACCGGACTCATATATGGAGCGATGCCATATAAGCCCAGCAGAGCACCAGGGATTCCACCCAGCGTTGCGTAGAACAACGCTTGCCTTTCTACCGGTATCTTGGATACGAAAATCGCAAAAGTCGCGGCCGACATCCCAACAGACTGTATAGCCAAAGAAAAATCCCTGGCAATGCTTGGTTTAATATCAAAAAAGATAGTTAATACGGGAAATGCAACCGCCCCACCTCCTTCACTCGTGGCGCCAGCGATAAAAGAAGCAAAGGCCATCGTCAAAGAAATAAAAGCGTAATCATCGAAGAGATACCATGCATTCATGGAAAACATATAGGTGAGCCACCCGCCCCAAACACATAGCCCTAATATCACCGATGGGTGACGAAACAGTTTTCCTATGTGTTTAGGCATCGATTGGTGTCATTCTAGGTTGTTTTTTGGGTAAGTCACCGCAAGATCAAAGGGGCGTGAGCGTGAGCCTAAGTTGTAATCAATGAGTTCGACTACTAACCGCGGCTGTTCACGCTCAGCGGCTTAATCATTTTCGATGTGTTGGTAAAACACAGTGAATTTTTTCTTTTGGCATCCACCAAATCAACGGAAAAAAGATCTTGGGCATAAATATGGGGCTTTTATTGACCAAGCTGATATTTTCCGGCGTTGGGAAATAACGCAGTGTCGAATATGGTGTCAGCAACATTTGAGGAGATCGGTAACTCTCCGGTGGTCGCAGCCGTCGACCTAGAGTTTCACAATAGGGGTACATATCCGTAGGGTACACGGCATCGATGTTGATAGTGGGGTATTTTAGCTTTTGCTTGGCACGGTCTCTTTCCCAATCTGCTTCGGTTGGGCGAGTGCATTTTTCCATAATGATGTCGCAGATCCAACGAGCTTGTAGTTCACAGATCGTGGGGATATTCCCTATAACTGGACGAGCAAAGCCGGAAAGAAAAACCGTAGGGTCTGACTTATGAGCTACGGCATACACGAAGTCAGCGACTTTAATTTGATCACCTAAATAGTCCATCGTCGACACATATCCGATACCGTTCACAAAGTAGTCCGGTTGAATCTCTATGGTTTCATCTGTTGATATGCGTTTTAGTGTTAACGAAGAGCCTTTGTGATCAACTACAGGGCCCCATACTTCAACGTTGTGAGGGTACTTCAAAAAGTCATCGTTCTTCGTGTGAAAGACATTGTAAAGTTCATCTTTTGCGTTATTGAAAAGCTCTAACTCTAACTCACGCCTTTTGTTCTCATCCGTCGTCAGAGAAATTTTATCTCCTGAGATCGTCCACTTTTGTATCTTGGTATAAAAAGTTTTTACGCCCCGAACAAACTTTTCACCGATATAGTTTCTCCAGGTTTCTTTGACTCGCAATAGTATTTCATTGCGAAGGTAATCCGAAGGGACACCTCGGATAGGGTGAACTCTAGGTGATAATCGAATCCCTGACTTCAAAGAAAATATAATCTTGTTCTTTTTCGAATACCTCGCCGCCATATCTATCGCAGACTCGCCACCACCTACAATTAAAATGGTCTTACCTTCAAGTTTTTCTGTCTTGGATTCCAGCTCTTCGAGATTGGCCATGTAATCCAATTGTTCTTTCGGGCGATTTGCCAGTCCAGAGCCCAAAATAAGGTAATCAAAATCACCCGGCTCTTTGCCGTTAACGGCAACTGACCAACCATTTTCAGTACGTGAACAAAGGGTCACTTCAGAGTTGTAATGGATGAAGTCTCCAATACCTTTTTCTTTGACAAAGTCGGTAAGGTATTCGCCCCATTCTTGGCCTCGAAAAAAACCATCGATCGTCGAGAACTTCACAAATGACGCAAATTGTGTCGCGTACTTCGTGCTCGTGGACATGAACTCACTATCTTGCCAAGCCCAAGCTCCGCCAAATCGGGACGATCGTTCATAGAGTACGACCTCCCATTCAGACATATTTAAGTCGTGCGTAAGCGTAGCCAGATTGATTAACCCTGCTGGGCCCGCACCAATGATACAAATTCGTTTTTTAATCATAATATTAGGATAGTGGTCATTTTGTTATTTGCGAATAATACCGAAGATTGAGGTGTTTTAGAAGACAAATTAATTTAGGCTGAGTTAAGCCTCTCTGGTAGTTCTTGGTATCGACTGACTGTCCAATCAAGGGCTTAGAGGTTCCGCACCTCCACCGCCCCCTTGGCTTGGCAAACAACCCTACTCTATCTACACTAAAACCAGGTATTGATGACTAGCCGTCAATCTGCCCAGGCGTACTAGGCTAGGAGGCATTCGTTTTGCGGAATTTATGGCTAACCTTGGTGTTGGCGACTATCTCATTTCAGGTTAGCGCGACCATTAGCACAACTATTGACGTTGCTTCGATAAGTACGTTCAAAAACATAAGTGAATCTTCTGAATACCTCCGGGACCCGGAAAACTCGTTAACGATTAAAGATATTATCAATAATAACACTGTATTAGAGTGGAATAAAAACACGTCATCTGCACCTAATTTCAGTTTCACTTCGGATACGTTTTGGGTGAGACTGCATCTTCAAAATACTGATTCTAGCAACGTATCTTATATCGTAAAACTTGACTATCCATTGATGGACGAAGCAGATATTTATCAAGTGAAGGGGGACGCTATTGATAGTCAGGTTGGCGGCGACAGCTTTCCTTTTCGGAACCGGTTACTTGAAGACCGAGCGTTCGCCTATCCCTTGTTACTTTCTAAGGGGCAGTCCATTGATGTGTACTTTCGGCTTAAAAGTACAGACACCATGATTTTCCCGATCATCATACTCACCCAAGAAGAGTATACCCACCAAATTAAAGTCGAGAACTTTATATTCGGAGCTTATTATGGCGCCATAGTAATCATCTTGATTTACAACACGTTTCTTTTTCTCTTCTTGCGAGATATCACTCAAATTTATTATGTGTTCTTAATCGCTTCCTACGCTTCTATGGAATTATCTCTCAATGGCATTGGAAATGTATACCTTTGGGGAGACTACCCCCAACTCGCCAAGTTAATAAGGCCTTTTATGCTGGGCATACTTACAATTGTTATGTTACAGATCACCAAATCCCTGCTAGACATCAAAGTAATACAATTTCGAAAACTAAGCGTCGAGCGTCCATTATGGATATTGGGGATTGGTACCATGTTAAGCGTATTTTTCCTTCCATTCACCCTAAGCATACAACTAGGGATGGTGGGAGTAATAATTGCAACGCCAACGGTATTGGTGGCCGGTATCTATTCGTGGAAACATGGAAATAACACGGGAAAATATTTTACCCTAGGATGGTCCGGATTAATTATTGGTGGAATAGTCAATGTGCTAAGGGCTTTTGATATTATCCCGGTTAACTTTATCTCTACCTATGGCTCTCAAATTGGCTCCGTCGCCACCTTGCTTATTCTAAACATGGGTATAACCGACAGAATGCGAGGCCTGCAATTAGCCAAAGATGAAGCAACAAAGTTATTGCTCAATAAGCAGATTGAAGCAAACCAAAAACTTGATAAAAAAGTTAAAGAAAGAACCCTCGCTCTTGAGAAATCAACTATGCAAGCACAAATGTCTCAAGAAGCGGCAGAGGCTGCTGCACAATCCAAGAGTCAGTTTCTAGCAACAATGAGTCATGAAATACGCACCCCAATGAACGGTGTTGTCGGCATGACTCAGCTACTTGAAGATACTCCGCTAGATGAGCTCCAGCATCACTATGTAAACACGATCAAAAACTCAGGAGATGCCCTGGTAAGAATCATTAATGATATTCTAGATTTTTCAAAAATAGAAGCAGGAAAACTTGATATAGAAAATATACCGTTCTCGATTCGAGAGCTATTTGATGAATGTGTATCATTGCTAGCAATGCTTGCAACAGACTCAAATGTAAGAATGATTTCTCACATTTCCGCAAATATACCGGATGTGATCAACGGAGACCCTACCAGAATTCGACAAATAATCATAAATCTAATGAGCAATGCGTTTAAATTCACTAAAGAGGGGTTTATTTTACTTAAAGTTGACTATCACGATAACCAACAACAATTATATTTTTCTATCCAGGACACTGGTATTGGACTGTCCCAAGAACAGCAACAAAAACTATTTAAATCATTTTCACAGGCAGACTCGTCCACTACGAGGAAATATGGTGGCACTGGATTGGGGTTGGCAATCTGTAAATCATTAGCAAAAATGATGGGAGGAGATATAGGCGTCGATAGTAAGGAAAAACAAGGTTCAACCTTTTGGTTCAGCGTAAAGCACGATGAAAGCACACAAACAACGTCAAAAAGTGAACCAACAAAACCTCTGGCTAATAAATCCTGTTTAATTATCGACACTTTAGCAGAGTCCAGTGTAGCCACTCAGCAGCTACTCACTCACTGGGGAGCAGAAACGGAAATATTGCCGTCATCGTCAAATATTAGGAGCAAACCTGACATCGCAATATTGTCTAGGTACTTAGACAAAGAAACATTACAAATAGTAAAATCACAATTAACCTGCCCCATCATAACTATATCCAGAGCAGGTGATAAGATTGACTCAGAAAATGCATCGATATCCAACCCAATTATAGCGACTCAACTACTCAAAAAGCTTAAGAGTGAGCTAGGAATCAGAAAAAAAGTATCTAAACTACTCCGCGAGAAGGAAAAGAATCCTGTCTACAACCTTAATGTAATGGTAGTGGAAGATAACAATGTAAATCAAATGGTTATCAAAGGGTTGCTAGCAAAGTTTGGAATAAAACCTATTATTGCAGAAGATGGGCAGGTTGCACTTGATGAATATGCCTCTACAAAAACACCATTCGACCTCATTCTCATGGATTGTGAAATGCCGATATTGGATGGCTATGAGGCAACTCGTGAAATTAGAATATTGGAAAGAAAGGACGGTACCGTCCCCCCAGTGCCTATCATTGGGTTAAGTGCGCATGCAATGTCTGATTTTAGAGATATGGCGATAGATTCTGGTATGGACGACTTTCTCTCCAAGCCATTAAAGAAAGATGATCTGCATAAAAAGCTGCAAGCATTACAGGCGAATTAGTTGTATTGAATCAGGCCTCGATAGCAGAATGGCAACATGAATTGGGTAATCGGACATGAATTCCTCCGAATAAACTCCAGCTAATCCTATTATATTAGATATACCACCTGCATGATTTCTATCTCAATACGTATGTTTCAGCAACTCAAACACCATAAATCAGCGGCCCGAATGCCACGATTAATAACGTCGTTCCCATCACTAACAAAGGTAACAAATATTTTTCATGACGATAGTAGAAGTTATTACCCTCCAGTGACGCAAGTAAGCATTCGTCTTCCCCGACCACCTGCCGTGTAAAGATATGGCTTAATGCAACCGGAGGGCTTAGATACCCTAATTCTAACGCAACCAAGCGCGTCATCCAAAAATGGATTGGGTTAATGCCTTGTTGATAGGCTATCGGGGCAATCATCAAGGACACTATACCTACCGCTGCCATAGATTCTATAAACATACCGATCAATACAAACATAGCAACTAGAGCGGCCATGGTGGCAAAGGTAGTATTAAAATCTTCTAGGAAGGTTGCAGAAACCATCTTACCTCCCATGCCTAAAACCACCATAAAAGTCGACATTAACATTAGCAATGCACCAATATGTATGGATGCATCGCTCATTGATTTTGTCAGTGAGCCCTTGATAGATTTTATACGCTCTGGATCATCGTAAATGGGATCAGCCTTGCTTATTCTGCGTTCATACACGATCACGAAAAAAATAAGCACCGGCAGCATTATCGGCGCAGAGAACTGATCCATATAAGCATCGAGTACTACGGAATATATAAGCATCATGCAGGCAAAAACGGCAATATAAGGTAGTAATGACCTAAAGTTTTCTAATGATGGTGTTAACGCTTTACTGGCTTTTTCCACATGGAGTGGCTCTTGTTTGGTAATCAATGCATAAAAGAAAAAAACCAACGCCGTTAGCATGAATACTCGAATTCCCCAAAAAAACAAATCGTCCGTTACGACCTCCTTGTTAAGAATTGAGATAATCACCACCAACAAGCAAGGGCGTAACACAATACCAGAACTACCACTCATTGCTGTTGTTGCTAGCGCTAACTGTCGACGGGTACCAACCTTTCGTAACTCTCGATAAACGACCGTGCCCATTGCCAAAATAATAATGGAGGAGGCTCCGGTATACGCTGTTGGCACAGCCATTACCACCACAGCCACAAAAGCCAACAATTCTGGCGGTAACTTCCATGGTGTAAACAAACTAAATACCCGTTCACCCAATTGAGTTTGCTTTAACAACATGCCGCTCCACAAATACAAGGCTACATCGAGATAGGTCCCTGCACTTTCGAAAAATGCACTAAAGTAAATCGCCAACCCAGTAACATGCTCTTTCACGCCATAGGTAACAAACCCAAAAAATAGCATCGCATAGGTATACAGCGGAACCGATAATAACGCGCGCCCGAGCCCTCCACCCTTCACCATACCTTGTGGCGTTCTAATAATTTGGTATAAACTGACCAATGCCAAAATTGTGGAACCTACTGCCAATCCATTGATGATTTCTGCATTACTAACCGCTATAGAAGAGTTAAATACGTCATTTCTGAACTGCCATGCCGAAAGGGCCAGCGCACTATTAGCAGCAAGCTGAAGCGACGTCGATACTTGATGATCCAGTGTTGAAACAATAGGACGAAATGCAATATGATGTCGTTTTTGTGTGGCCACCGCAGCCGCCACAAACAGCAAAATCACCAGAAAGACCTGTTGTTGAGCCGTCGCAAATAAACTTGCCTCAGCAAATTGATGTTCAACATAACGAAACACTCTTACGGCAGGGGTAACCTTGCTCTGAAAGTATTCAGCTTGTGAATAGGAGAAAATACACTCCTCCTTTTGTTTCTCCAATGATCTTCGGGCTGCATCACGATCAAAGCCTTCATCAAACAAATCAAAGTCATCAGCAGACCTGCTAGCTTCGACTTCCAATTGCCTCAAACGTGCATCGATATTGGGACTTCTATTACAGGAGGGAGATCGAATGTCGTTACGTAAAGAAAAGTAGTCTACCCAAACGTACTCGCCCACTTTAGTAAGTTGGCTGTGTAAACTCTCCCCTGTTCGTGCAAATATTAAAAATATTAACAATAATAGGATCAATATTATCGGTGTCTGATCCGTTAATATTGGAATATATGTTTTTTTAGTATCAACTGTAAGTTCACTCACAATATTACCCCTAAGTGATTTTTTTGTCATATTGGCAATAGGAAATGCCAAAGGCGATCGTTAATAATCTTGCTATGTATTTCATTTACCACGCAAGATAAAAGGCCAAAACGAAGGCGACCAAGAATGTAGGAATAATAAGACCACCTACTTTCATTACGGTTTCAGCCGATTTCATGCCCACCAAATCTGAAGATATAGCGCACTTTCGGCGCTTAAAAACGGCGTACACACAGATTAGATTAAACATAATGGCCAGTAATGCGAAAATGATTTTGTACAGAAATACACCTGAGAGATGGCTTTCATTTACCATTAGCATTCCAGATGCCAAAACCGTTGTGAATGCCGGAATCTCCACCCAAATGTCTGTAATGTAGTGCAACTTGGATGCTCTAATATACGATTCATCATCGTTCATACCATCAAACTCAATCGCAGCTTCAGCTCCGACCACACCAATCCAGATTCCAAGCGCAATAAGGTGAATAATTAAGATTAGGCTCATTAGTTTAGCTCTCTAGTTGGTGGATAAGAATGTTGCTGTTATTTCTACCGATGAATTAATTTAGTGAATTTGGCAGTACTATGGGGAATACGATACTTGATGGATATTCTAGGCTATTGTGAATAGTTGTGATTCCATTTTGTGGATTTTCCTGCTGTACGTAATTCATTATTCCTTACGTTTGATTACTTGGACTAATTGAAATACGCAATCGATGCCCACGACGGATGATCGCGCTCGTTGGGAAAATATCGATTTGCATTTAAACACCTCTCCAGGAATCACAGCTAATACCTCTTACTATTAGATTTTATAACAATCATCTTTCAATAATCGCCTTGGAAATTGCTCTATTTAAATTAGATCTACGCGAAATACCGAACGACATTAAAATTCAACAATGCCTTTAGATGACTACTTAAAATTCTTGACTGTAGCTTATTTCAAATAGAACAACATCCAAGGTTGCCGTGATATCTTGGCCTTGAAATGGGTTATATATTGCCTTACTTGGGTTAGTACTATTGCCCAAGTCGCTTGATCCACCGGGCATTTCCACTTCGGTATGGAAGTAAGCGAGACCCACATCTAAATCCGCGCCCGACTCCATTCGATAACCGAAACCAACGCCGTAGAACTTACCCGATGCAATCGGTAATAACGGGCTACGTGACGCCTTGGGGATTGAGGTTGGCCTATCTTCCAAACCAAAGCGCAATGCAAGTCGGTCCGAGTATTGGTATTCAAAACCAATCGCCCAATTCCACGTATCCTCCAAACCCAAAGGGAATTTTACAGAATTCGGACTCGCCAATTCGCTTTGCACCAAACTACCTAACGCTAAGACATCTATGTTTTGCGAAAAATCAACAGGAAGAGTTTCCCACACGGACCATCCAGTGAATTTATAATCAACATTAACTTTAACGGTAGGTGTCACCTGCAAGCTTACCCCAAATGCATAATGTTCCGGCGTTTTGGTCTTTACGCTTGCCTTTCCCTCTACCGCATCGGTCTGGCCCTGAAGGCCTATAGCACCCAGACCTGCTGCTAATAACTTATCACTTGATAACTCACCTATAAAACTCAACCAGCGATCACTATTCACCCACTGAAAGTCTCCCTCCAGATCCATGGCCACAGGGGATTGATATACCACCCCAAATGATACCCATGGCTCTGGTTCCCACAAAACACCTAAATTAAAACCAACGGTTAGCTCCTTCTCTACCGCAAATGTTAATGTCCCTAGTACGTCGTAAGGAAATAGGTCCTCACAAATGGGAATAGCAGCCCCGTCGTTTCCATCAACTGTATCGCAGTCCCCCGCCTGTAAAAATGGCAATGCTAGTAATCCAAGATGATCACTTCTAAACGGCACCTCAAATCCAATGCTGGTATAATTGAAGTTAATTGAGGCCCCAAACGAAAGCTCATCGGTGACCCTCACTCCAATCGATGGTGAGAAATACGTTAACATTAGCAACGAGAATCGCTGTCCAATAAATCGACCAGGATCATCGTCAGCCCGATAAAAGCCGGCTGCCAATGGCGTATACACATTGGTACCAAAAGTTATATTGCTATCAGGTGGTGAGTAGGAAGCCCCTCCCAATGGGAAAAGTAACGCGGGCAAATCGGTCTGACCAATGTCAAACGGTAAAACCATCGTGGCTCCTTCTGTTCTACTGGTCGATTGAAAAGATTCGTTATAGAACCATTCATCTGGGTTCGCGATTATAGGTAGACCGTCAGCCCCTAGCTTTCCCCCTTCAATACGCGCATCTTCAAGCAGCGCTTTTCGATCATCATTATAATCACCCAGCTCCATTGTTATATCAAAGCTACCGGCGATTAGTTTGAAGTGTTTTTTGCGTCCAGATAGCTTCACTAAACCGGCAGGATTATAGTGAATTGAATCAATACCCGGCGGATCAGCGGTTACAGCATGAGCCAACGCTAACGCTTTTGCGTTACCTATGCCAAGGTTATCCGTTAGAACGGCGTTGCCGTGTGTTGGCAACAGGAGAAAAAATACGGCTATAACAAATAGGGCATTTTTATTAATTTTATCAAACTCGCAAGGTAACATCATTTTCACCTTTTCTATCGACGATGCTATATCGTCTTATTTTTTTATAATTATTTTTTGGAACGAACGATAAGCAATACCGAAAAAATGAAATCACAACTTTTACGTAAGTGATTTCATTACAGTATGGAAAACCTTGTTTACGATCGGGCGAATGGGAGCAAGAAAAAATCTTACTTTTTTTAAAGCTACTTGCATTTCACTTATGTAGTCTGAAAAACGATGTGTTTGGTATTGCAGAATACGTTGACTCTCTTTTGTATCCATCCAATGCGTATAAAATGTATCTTCACCAAGCACATTTGAGTCTAAGGTTAAACCACACGCATTTATTGCTACTCCAAGAAATTGTTTTTGCGTTACCTGGCAATCACCTCCTCCACCGATTAACAATACTTTCTTTGGCGCTTCCAGAGCGATAAGCGCTTGGCACATTGCAGATGCAACATCCTTTGGGTGAACATATTCCAAGGGATTGTCAGCGCGTACCTGTAGTAATTTTTTAAAGGTAGCCCAGTCAGTACTCAAGGTTCGAGAGTCGACGGATACTCCAACACGTAAAACACACCACTCTAGCCGAGATTCTTTTAACATCGTTTCGCAAATGAGTTTGTGATGAGTGTAATTATCTGTTGATTCCACTGTATCGACTACAGTACGAGGTGCTTCATTGATGGATGGCAAACCAAAGACCGTTACAGATGAAGGAAAGATAAACCGCATTGATGCGTTTTCTACTTCAGCACATGAGATCAAACTTCGCGTACCTTCCACGTTCACACTTTTAGCAAATTCAGGGTTTAGCTCTGTGAACGGAGGTAGTATTGAAGCGTTATGAATAATTCCATCAACACCTTTTAAAACATGTTTTATTCTATGGCTATCGCGAATATCACCAAAATAGGTTTCAATTCTATCTTCATATAACTTTGCTATTCTTTGATTTTTTTTAGTACATATATCAAAACAAAGCACGTCAAAGCCCAACGCTAACGCCCTGTCAACACACATCAAACCAAGATTTCCAAAAGCTCCAGTGATAAGTATTTTCATTGACCTCTTCAACCTTTTCATGGTGTGACGGAACACTTAATGTAATCATGTTACATATGATATGTAGCATGATTACATAAGATGCAGCCGGTTACCATAAAAAGTTGACTTGTTGGGCATTTCACTCACTAAAGGCGTCGCCAGCTTACAATACGAGGCCTTTTCAATAATGGCCTCGACTTATCGCTAGCTACTCCAAATATTATGCAATATAGTTACACAATATTTGGAGTAGCCAGCGATAACGATATGAAAAGAAACGTTAAATCACAAAGTGAACGCAGAACAGAGACTCAAGCCGCAGTCCTTCGAAGCGCCTGTAAACTATTCGGGAGTAATGGCTATGACAGGACGTCCTTACAGGATATTGCTGCAGATTGCGGTACAACTATTCGACCGATTTACCATTATTTCCAAAACAAAAAATTTCTTTTTGAAGTAGTTACAGAAACCTATGAAAATCAGCTAGTCGAAGCGCTTTCTCTCGTTGATAGTCAACCAGAGGGTAATTCAAGTGCAGAGGACTATTGGCTTGCATTTTCTCATTTGGCGACGGATGCGGCATTTCGCCAGGTCGTCTTAGTAGACGCACCCCATATATTGGGGCGTGAACGCTGGGCAAATACCATTGTTGTTAAGAAGGCCTCTGAGATTATCCAGCAACGCTTTCCTGTATTGCAAATGACGAATCGTACACTCTTCACTCGGATGTTAATTGGTGCGTTATCAGAGGCAGTTATGGTATTTGCGGAAGCTAGGGATAGTGAAGGCGAGGATTTACTAAAACAGGTATCGGCTCTTGTAAGGGCGCTTACCTAAAAAGTTTGCGGTATCCCAGAAGGGTTTATAGCTTATCTAGGAGGGAAATAATACAACATATCTCGCACTATCTGACGAATTTGACGCTCCCTTGCTATTGGTGAACCATCTTTTATGAGAAGCTTTTTTGATTCGGCGCGCCACACTACGTTAGAAGTTTTACTGTCGACGATTTCTAACGTCAATACTTTTCGAGTAATCTGGCGAACAGGGGGATGGCTCACCATACCAACCCCAAAACCATTTCGGCCATACTCCATGCCGTATCCAACACCAAACCTGAAACCCGCTCGATGCTGGGTCTCAATTTCTGACTTTTCTTTCCAAATAAGCCACATATCTGCTTTTCTATGCCTGGTTTTTTGATAGTGTTTTTGCGACATAGTCCACTCTAAGGCTTTCTCAATACGCATATCATTTAATGTTTTTTTGACTGGTGTGTGTGCAGAACCTAATGCATAGAGTTGGTACTCAGAAAAAGAAATACCTGGTTGATAATCAATAATAACCGGTTTGATTGAACACCCTGTAAGCACTAAAAGATATAGGAATATAACACCTATGAAACGTGTCATCATTGCTATCTCCTCATCTTAAAAAACAGGAATGGGACATACTTATCCTTTGAAAGGGATTTTTGAGGCTTGTTCCTTATTCTACATATAAATAAAGCTTTTGTTAATAATTGAAGGGGATGGTAAGGAATATATACGCAAGAACAAGCTAGAAGATAGCATCATAACCCGAGTTAAATCAATCACGAAGTGGCTTCCCACATAGAGCTGTTTCATGTACCTTTCAAAACTAATAAATTTTACCACCACAAGAAATATTATAGGTAATAAAAATGGCCGATATTGACTACACAAACCAATTAAAAACAATACAAGGTGCCATAGATAATATATCAGACCCATTAACGACTTTAGTGGCTATTAAGCTTGCAGAAGAATTTTATACCAACGAGGAAAGGCATGATCTCTATGTTGAATACAGCGAGTTACTTGAATCTGAACAAATTGCATTCAATAACCTAGAAGAAGCGGAGCCTACACAGGATAAAGATCTTGAATGGGGCGAGCGCGTTGAAAAATACGGCGAGGCTACGGCCGAAGAGCACCTCAATCCTAGATCTATAGCACAGGCAGAAAGAAAGCTTATCACCAAAAAACTAGATGTTTTTGGGACTAAACATCGACTTATTACCCAACTTGTTAATGCAAAAAATCGGTAATATCGCAATTAACATCTCTTGAGGCACATATAACACCCATTAGATCAAACGCCTGATCAACGATAAACTCGCCATCACTGACGACAGACAACTCTATTTTTAATCGTCAGCGTTCCCCCCCCGGGTGCTAGTAGATAGTAGCTTGTTGTGTATTGAGGATCACTTGAGTTCACGAATGCTAAAAAAGGGGCTTGGTATAGTATTGAATTGGGGAAGCACATTTCAAGAAAAATATATCCTGATCTAAAAAGTGCTTTCCCGTTTCTATAACAGTGCTTTTATTGTGCTTTAGCGGTAAGCTTCACCTTCATTTCTGTGAAACCTTTAACAAAGTTTGATTGTACATATTTTGGTTCTTCTAGAACTTCGATATTATCGAAACGTTTTAACAACTCCTCCCAAAGTATACGTAATTGCATTTCTGCAAGCCGGTTACCCATACATCGATGTACTCCGAAACCGAAAGAGAGATGGTTTCTAGCGTTCTTGCGATCAATGATAAACTCATCAGGTTGATTGATTTTTCGTTCATCACGATTACCAGAAACATACCACATGACAACTTTGTCACCTTTTTTAATGGTTTTCCCATTTAACTCAACATCTTCTTTGGCAACTCTGCGCATATAAGCCAGAGGTGTTTGCCATCGAATGATTTCTGATACCATATTAGGTATCAAACTTGGATCATTCCTTAATTTTTCAAATTCATTAGGGAACTGATTTAGAGCAAGAACACCGCCGGTCATTGAGTTGCGAGTGGTGTCATTACCACCAACAATTAGCAATGCCAAATTTCCCATAAATTCCATAGGTTTATTGATCATATTTTTTGTTTTATCATTGGAAAGTAACAGGCTGATTAAGTCGTACCCCATGCTTTCCCCTGCCATCTTTTTTGCTTCTTTTTCCCGCCAAAGCTGTGAGAAATAGCGAGACATTTCTGCAGCGGCAGTAAAGGTTTCATCCGTTGAACACTCTCCACCGGTAGTTTCTGGACTAGCAGCAATAACGTCTGACCAGTAAGCCAATTTATGGCGCTTTTCATAAGGAAAATCAAAAAGTGTTGCTAGCATTCGAGATGTTAACTCTACGGATACTTTTTCTACCCAATCAAAAGGCTCATCTGTTGGTAGCTGATCTAGTATTTCTACTGCTCTACTGCGAATGAGGCTCTCCATTTCGACAAGGTTTTTAGGCGCAACGACATTCTGTACGGCTTGCCTTTGTACGTCATGCTTTGGCGGATCCATAGCAATAAAGGTTTCTGCTGCCAAGCCCTCTGGCCTATCCCCTAGAAAAATAATGGGTTCTGCGGAAAATAGGTCATGCCTTTTATCAACAAACATGATGTCTTCGTACCGAGTAACAGACCAAAAAGGACCGAAGGGGCTATTTTTTTGATAATGAACCGGACATTCATCTCGTAACCGTTTGAAGTAAGACTCCCAGCGATTTTGCTTGAAAAGAAATGGATTGCTAACGTCAATATCTTCTATTGCAAGTTCGGATACGTCAGGTATGGGTTTTTCAATAAACACCGGGATAGGTTTACCTTTCCACACTCTTCTTTTGGCTTTTATAAAAAGGTGGACACCTTTAATCTGGATAGGCATTGGTACTATAGTTGACGTCTTCTCGATGATCTTGGGTATTGATATTAGTGACGTACCTTTTGCAATAATAGGAGATATAAAATTCATATTTTCTCTCTGACTAAATTATTTTTGGACTTACATATCAGTAGACGTAAGTTGCTACGGCTAAACTTGAGAAGAATTACATTTGAAACTCAGGTAGTCGTACAACCATTCCGTCCATGGCTTCTGACGTTGATATTTGGCAGGACAATCGTGATGTATCGGCTTTTTCCGGAGTCATATCAAGCATTTGTATTTCTTCTTCACTAGCAGTACTCGTGGTAGCAATCCAGTTTTTATCAACAATCACATGACAGGTCCCGCAAGCACAAGATCCGCCGCAATCGGCATCAACTCCAGGAATACCGTTATCCATGGCGATTTGCATTAAGGACTTCCCCTCCTCAATGTCTACTTGATGTTTGTTTCCGTCATGCTCAATAAAAGTAATGCTGCCCATAGATACCTCTACAAATAAATCCTAATGAGTTGTTACATTTTAGCTAAGCCGTTAAGTTAAACTTCTTTGGTACAAAGCAAATATGTAACCTGTTGAATCTAGACTACGCAGTTGTACCTAATCTCGGCAGGTCATTTCTTGACAACTGGGGGTTATTAAAAGACACTAAACCAAGATTTGACTGTATAGCCACATTGAAACATTGTTTCAGAGGCCTAACTGTAATGGGGAATAACCATTTGAATAACAGCTCTGAAACAAGACATCAATTTGATCTCAATGTGGCGTGTATACCCTCTAACTATTCACGTTTAATCGCGCGCGAACTAGCGTTACAAGTCCCAGATTTGACTGAATTATTGGATATGACTGGACTCACCACCGAACAGTTTATGCAAGAAGATACGCTGCTAACCGCCATTCAACAAATTCAAATAATAGATAACGGATTAAAAATATCTGATGATAAAGCGTTTGGTCTACGTTTAGGACATAGGCTCACTCCCCCTACTCATGGTGCTATGGGTTTTTTAGCCAGCAGTAGCCCCAATTTTTTATTGGCACTAAGAGCATTTCAAGCATACCTACCAACTCGCCTAAATTTTGCTCGCGCAGATATTGTTGTTAATGCAGATTGGATGGAAGGCCATTGTTATTTTGACGTCGACTTAAACGAAAAAAACCAGCGAGCGCTATCAGAAGTATTTGCGAAAATCATTTATGACTGTGCCGAGTTTATCCTGGGCAGGCCATTGCATGAAGGTATTACCTATTTTAATTACCCAGAACCAAGTTACTCTGAGCGTTATTCTGAATTTTTACCCGGGAAATTTGAATTTAATGCCTCCGGGTTGATGGTAAAGGTACCACTTGCATTATGTGAAATCCCAAACACATCAACCAATCACGAAAACTATCTATTTGCCATGCAGCAATGTGAAGTAATGCAGGCAAAGCTATTGTCGAATGGAAATACCAATAAATACAAAATCCAAAAAATGATGCTATCTCACCCGCCCGGTGTTTTATGTGAAGAAGAAGCCGCTGCTGCATTATTTGTTAGCAAACGTACCCTGGCACGTAGATTAACGAAAGAAGGCACCGGATTTCGAAAAATCAGAGATGAAATCCTATCTCAACAAGCTGTCGACTATTTACGTGACAGCAATATGTCAGTCGATGCAGTTGCGGCCTTACTCAACTATCACGACAGTGCAAATTTTCGACGTGCATTTAAACGTTGGTTTCAGAAAACCCCCGACCAATATCGTCAGCAGCTTAATGGGATTTGATCTTAATTTACGGTGTTAGTTCACTAAAAACTAAAGTCTACCTCAACCCAAAAAGTTCTACTTTCAAGGGACGGGGTTCCATCAGAAGTAGAATCACCACCGGGGTTGTTATTCATCGGATACAATTCATCCTCATTCAAAAGATTATTTATATGGGCTGATAATAAGATTTGATTATCGAAATTGTGCTCAAAAACAACATTTACCAGGTGATTTCCAGTGGATTTATTATCTCGAGATGAGTACCATCGATAATAGTAAAGATAATTTAGTGCGACTGTAGATTGGTTTTCAAACTGATAGACGGTATTTATACGAGTCACATTTTCTGGATAAGCCTTAGCGTGACCGCTATCAGTAACATACATGCTACCAAATTTTTGATCATCATCTGCCGATATGATCTTTACATAAGAATGACTGAAAGTAGATTTTATATTTTCTATTTCTAACATCAGTGACGCTTCAAATCCACCAGTTTCCACCTGGCCCTTATTGTTTTTATAATACCAAAAACCGCCCCAGCCATCTCCAGATGGTATATCACCGATGTTTGGCAAGGGTGGTATAGGGTTAGGCCAGTTCTCTGGCAAAAAAGCTCCCACATCTATTACGTTTTTTATCACATTGTAGAAGAGCACCGAACTTGTCTTAATCTGTTTGTTATAACGATAGCTCCACTCTATTTCATAGCTATCAATCTCTTCAGGTTTAACCTTTTTTGGGTTTTCTTCTCCAAAACCGGCGCTGCTTACCATGTCAAAATGACCTTCATCTAAAAAACCATCACGTTTATGGCCACCACTGTAATTGAGACCAACTGTTCCTCGAAAACCATTTTGATAGGACAAACGAATATTGTTTTGTCTATTTGGTGTTATCAGCATACCTAAACGGCTAGAAATGTGATTTCCCCAGCCTGGATTCTCGTCATAACGAAACGCTGCAAATGCAGTGAAAATTTCGTTAAACGTATAAAAATCTTCACCAAAAATACCCCACTCATCAGTAGTATTTTTATTTACCCAAGTCCTTAGTTCGTTGGACTGTGCGAAAGTACTTACAGTAAATGCATCTAGGGTATTGGTAATGAAATTATCACCTTTATAATTATTCTTCCCAGATTCAATATGTCGATAATCAAACCCTATTGCTATTTTATTACCTTCGAATAGGAAATCTGAAGAATTCATGACAACTTTCGTACCCAGCCGGCTCTCCCGAGTACCTCCAGTTCTTTGTCCCCTATTCGTGAATAATGAAAAATCATCTTGAGAATAAAATACCGTAGTCGCAAGAGATAAATTTTCACTGAAGTATTTATCGTGTTGTACATCTATTGATATCAATCGTTCTTGAAAACGATCACGATCAAACCAAAAGTTATAAAGATCTTTGGTTTGATCCGCGTATAAAAAATTAGCATCTATGCCTGTTGGATGATGAGTGAATGCCCCCAATAACATAATGCTTTTTGCTTTATTTAATTTAGGGCTATGATCAGCAATAGTACCCCCTCCAATCCCCGAATGAGCGTGCAATAGCCACCCATCTTCAGCCATATCCTGACCGTCATACAAGGTTTTTGATAGGTAAAGATAGGCGTTATAGTCATCCGAATTATGGCCGTATTCGTACGATGTATGATAATAGCCATCCTTCCCAGTTCGAGCTGAAATACGATTCCCAGTAAAGGCTTTCCCTTTGGTAACAATATTAATGGCTCCCAGCAACGCTCCCTGACCTAATGTAACAGAACCTGGACCACGAATAACTTCTACATGATCAATCCAGTCAAAGTTAATCGCGTTAATTAGCGCATCGTTAGCACCCCAGAACCAGTCAATGTTCATGTTTATGCCATTAACTAGTACCATTACTTTCGCATTATTATCCGGTGCAAGACCACGAAAACCTGCAATCATGTCATCTTGGTCATCAACAAAGAAATAGCCTGGTACGTACAGTGTTAAAGCGTGAGTGAGCAGACGTGATCCGCTTCGTCGCAATTGATTGTTACTGATAACGGTGATAGAAGCGGGTTGTTTATTAGCATGAGGTTCTACATAAGACGCGATATCAATTTGAAGAAGCTCTTCTAGAGATAAGAAAGAAAGGCCGCTTCCCTCTGCCCTAACGGTTAAGGGAAAAATAAAGAAAGATAGTATGAAAAGAAATAACAATCTCAACATGATTACACTATAAAAAGTTATATTGCCAATACCAAGTATAGTCACAATTTCAGCCAATCTTTCTATAATTTTTTTAGTATAGCCACGAATATTTCTTCCTATCGACGGTTATATCAATAGACTATTCTAGTCTATTGATATAACCGGGTACTGTATTCCGATACACATACAACCTATCCAACCTTATCGCTATTAATCGGTTTCAGGTCAGATACAAATACCATCAACCATAGCCATTGCTGCTTCAACGGCAAAGTTAGGGAAATCAATGTCATCAGGGGCTATTAGTACTCCGGCGCTAATGCCATCGAATACACCAATCAACCCAGATGCAATGGCATTGGGTGTTGTTGTATTTACAAACTCGCCATTATCGATACCGATTTTAACAATATCAGCAATATAGCGTTGAAACGTTACATATTGCGTGCGGAATTGATCTCGAAGCCTGGGTATGTAGGCTGCTTGCGCGTAAAAATCCATAAGTAATTGGGACAGATTCCCCATTTTAAGTAGCAAGTCTTGGTGGCCGGTTAAGAAATATTTTAACTGCAGATAAGCTGTTTCATTGCTTAAGTCGATAGCTGTTACTTCGGCTAAGTATTCCTCAAAGTAGCGGTTAACAACCCCCATAAGCAAATCTTCTTTACTTTTAAAGTGATGGTAAACACCGCCCTTGCTCAACCCTGAAGCACGAATAAAATCATTCATACTGCTACTGCTAAAGCCTTTCTTCAATAAAACGTTTATGGCGGCATCGAGTATCTGACTTCGTCGCGTTTCATTTGAAGCGATTGTGTTGGGATTCTGAGACATCAAATAACCTTTTAAAACTCATACTTAATGGCTAATACAAGGGATTCGTCGGGGCGATACACAGGTGTATTCTTCGTGCTATCGTTGCTATCGGCAAGACCCAATGCCGCTGAAATATTCCAGTAATCATCCCATTGGTATTCGCTTCTCAAAGTTATGGACTTAAAGCGTGGCTCAGAAATCCAGTTTCCTAAAAGGCTCATGGATAGATCATCCTTTAGATAAGTTTTGCTCCAACCAAAAGTGATGATGTCGGTTTCATTCGGTGCGTCGTCGCCTTTATACCCTGCCCGCCAAAAACCACCGTTAATGTTGTGATTGGAAGACGTAGTATATTCCAAACCTATAGCTACGTCATATCGATCGCTAGCTTCACTGGTCATAGAAGTTAGTTGATCCGTTTTATATCCTGCATCAAACTTCATCAACAACCGCCCTCTCGCTACCGAGCTGCTTAAACCATAAAACGTAAAGTAAGAAATATCAGCTTTCGGAAGAGATTGTTCGAAAACTACCACAGGACTATTGCCATATAGCTTGGCGACCATAATGCTTATATCAAAACCATCCCCTAGCCACTTAAGGCGCCCTCCCCATTCCTCTTCGGCATCAACACCCATATCCAAAGCAGGTGTTCCAGGAGCTAGCTGAACAGGGTACTGCGAAGTATTGTGACGATATACATCTGTTTTTGCATTCGGTATATAGAACAACTGTGTCTGAATACGATCAGAGAAACATTCTGCAAAAGCCATATCCTGTGCAAGGCGAATATTACTGTATTCTGTAAGCAATTGTTCGGTGTAATCGAAGGGAGTAACGATGTCTACGGCAAATGTGCCTTCAACCTCTCCCCAAATCAATGTCTGTCGTCCTGACTTTATTGCGCAAGCACCAAATGAATACTGCAACCATGCTTGTTGCCACTGATGATGCCCATAAGCATCTTTCTGCTGTTGCGCTAACTGATCCTTATGCCAAAAATAACGGTATTTACTATCCAGTTTAATATACCAGCCTTTCGTAAATCCATCTTCGAATTCCATTCGCACTGTGCTGCGTTGAGTTTGCAATCCTCCTGCAATATGCGTTTGTGATTGATCAAGGGTCACTTTGAAAGCAGATCTCCAGTTATCTTCGGTCACATCAGTTTCTTCTTCAAAACTAAAACCATCGTCCTCTAATAGGTCCTCTGCAACCGAAGGAGCACTGGTAAAAATCAACACAAATCCAAAAAACCATAGCGAATACTTCTTATTCGTCATTTTCACGTAACGGCTCCTTATCTATAGTTACTGAATATGCTGGCGAAGTTTTTCCAATTCACGTTCTCGATAAGCAAAGTCTGTTAGTGTCCGCTGCGTTAAAAATTCATCATCAACATCAACACCAATAGCAATTTCTAGGTTTTTCATACGAGATAAGCGTTGTGTTTGAACATTTATTAAGGTTGTATCACGGGCAATCCATAAACCATTTATTTGTTCAATATTTTTGAACATGATTTTCTTTAACAGCTTTTCACGCTTGTCATAATTTTGAACTTTGAGGGAGATGTAGCGTTTTTTATCTATCCAAAAAAGCACTTTGCTGTAGTTTGTCTTTTTAAGGCGTACCGCTTTTGGTCTCGCTTCAATTACCCATACCTGGTGTTCACCAAATGCGCCTTCTTTTAGAATTTTAAAGTCATATTCATCCATCTTGCCAGACTCCATATCTTCCGTAGTGAATTCTGATCCAAACAGGGAAACGGGCTCCTGATCTTCTCCTGTCCCACTTGCCATACGTTTTACCCTTCCAAGGGCAGACAAATACAGCCAAGACTCAGTATCTTTACTGGTATCATCATAACTGTAGGTGAGCATGCCAATACCGCGTTCACTTGCTGGCTCTAACAGGATGGAAATGCTATGGCTGTCCTTTTTTTCACTGCCAAGTTGCTTAGAAACAGACTCCATTAGTTTAACTCGAGCCTTTTCTACACATGCAACTTTCCTATTAGCCTTACCAAATTTACAACTTGATAAACGCGCTTTAGACAATGTTGAATCTGCTGTTTTGCGTTGTAGCTGATCCACTTTATCCATAATGTCTCTTGCGTCATCGGCCTTTGCAATAGAGATACAAAACAGCAACCCCATAACCATAATAACCGCATTAAATCCGTAACTATTTCTTTTCATATCTTTACCTACAAATTGATTGACTCGTTTCGGGTGTTACTTTGTTCTTATGACGTAGTTTTTAGTCGTTTATTGGAAATATAACGACTACGACCAAGGTCTGGTTTCAACCATTTAATGAGCGCGGGCAAAAAAAACAGGTCTGATGAGAGAGCAATGAAGATTGCTGCTGATCCAAAGATACCGGGCTTAGCGAGGCCCAAATAATCAGAAAATGCCAATACTGAAAAACCAAGGCCTAGTATTAGGGTGGTGAAAGTTACTGCCCGCCCGACCTCATTGATGGTGTTTTTTAGTGCAAGGTCTACATCTCCGGTCTCATACCAGGAGTCACGATAATGCGCTAAGAAGTGGATAGTATCGTCCACTGCAATACCAATAATAAGGGGTGCAATAATTAAGGTGTCCGTATCCAAAGGAATATCCAACAACCCCATCAAGCCAAACGTAAAAAATGCAGGTAACAGATTGGGTATCATTGATATCAATCCAGCCTGAATGGAACCAAGCGTCAACATCATGATTAAGGTAATAATCAACAATGCAAAGCTAAAACTCTTTAGCTGAGTCCAAGCAATATGATCAATCAACTCCATCATTAATGTCAACGAACCTGTTGCTTCTGCCTTCATTGAAGGATAGGTGCCATCGAGTGGCAATATTATTTGCCTTACATCATTTTGAATATCGCTAAAGAAATCGGTGTATTCATAGGTTCCTTTATTCTTGAGGTGTAGTGAGATATGACTTCGACTGTAATCATCACTGACCAAGTTTCGACGATCGGCTGAGTTTGCACTATCAAAAAGATAGAGTAATTGAGCGGTTAACCTTGGGTCCTTGGGAATACGTTTATACTCATCAAGCCCCTGATGCATCACTTTGTTAGTATCTTTTACAATGTCAGCCAGAGAGAATGTTTTCAATATGAAATCAGGGTAATTTTTTTCTACATGCAGTTGGAGTTTCTCAATACGCCTCAGCACTTTAGGATCTTTTAGCGCATCTTGCGCGTCAAAATCCAAAAGGATTTCCATGTTCAATCCACCCATCATATGTTTGTCAACAATATCAAATGTTATCTGAATAGCGCTTCCTTCTTTTGCTAGCTCTGCAAAATTGGAATCAACTTTTACATCTGATGCCCCGTAGATCAATAAAGCAAAGAAACCAAGATAAGCCATTACAATCGCTTTTGCGTGACGACCAGAAAAATCTGGTATTTTCGCCAAAACACGATCTAGAAATTGGTTAAAACTATTAGTTTTATCACTCTGATTGATTTTATTTTCATTGAATGGATGCCAAATATCCAGCAAAACGGGTAATACAAATATCGTTAGTAGAAACGCCGCTAATACCCCTATTGCTGATGTCACACCAAATACACCGATTTGTGGGATATCACTTAACAACAACGCTAACATGCCTGCCATGGTTGTGATGGTGGTTAATAAAATAGGGAGCCCAGTTTTTCGGTAAGCCATCGCCATTGCGCTGGTGTGGTCATGTTGTTCGCCACGAAATAATATATAGGCACTTAACACGTGTACACAGTCTGCAATACCTACTGCCAAAATCAACATATAGGTAAGGATAACCATGGTAGAAAAGGTGATCCCAGCCCAGCTACCGACACCGATGGTCCAAAAGGCTGAGGCTGCAATCACTGTTATCGGCCAAATGACAGCACTGAACGAATGAAACAACGACCACAACAAACCCACAACCATAAGCACCATAAGGCCTAACAAAATGCTCGCTTCCATCATATTGTTCATTGCGAATTCCATTACAGGGGCGTTACCGGTGTAATGGAATTCAAAATGTTCATATTTTGGCTGTTCTGTTATGAGCCTCAAAGCCGTCATAAAATTCAAATACTCATCCATCTGCATGCTGGCGTATTGGGTCTTTTCAATTTCAGCTTCTAGGCTTATTTCAAGAGAGTCCTCACCTTCAAAACCTAGCTCGCCATCATCCATAAGCAGATCAATTTCTAATGGCGTATTACCTTCAGTTTGTGCTTCTACTGGCACTACCCCGAAATCAGTTTTTAGTCGAATTCCACCGTACCTAAAATCTTTTGAATGATAGATTAGTTCAAAGCTTTCCTGACTTTTAGCCAGTTGGCGACGTGCTTCACGGGTAACCCCCGTTTTAGGGAAATCGTTTCCAATCAGTTTTTTTGAAATCAGCGTATCGCCATCTGCTATTTGATAGCGCGCATTATATAAGCTATCAATACGTTCAATACGGTTTAGCAGATCTAGGGCCCTGGACTCCGAAAGGCCCATTCGAGCATTGTCGATCTCTTTATGTAGCTCTTGAATCAGAGTAAGAGATTTTTCTGAGAAGGTATCGTTATCTTTGGGGTGGTAGATAACATAAACACTATCGTCACTACCAAATTGATCTCGATATTCATCTAACGATAACTTTATCGGGTCATCATCCTGAAACCAGCTTTCCAAAGACATATCCATGGAAAAGTGCTTAAACATCCCCACCATCATCACGCCGGTCACAGCAGTAAATATACACAATACGACCCATCTATAGGGAAGTAGCATTTGGGGGGCAGTTTCAAATATACGGTTAAAGCGCGATAGAAGTGATTGCACAACAACTCCAAGTTATTTTTATAAGATGGAGTAATACTACAGACCAACTGGTCGGTCTGTCAAGGTGGGCAGTCGAGAACTGCTCACCGGTTTGATCGTGTTACTGCTAAAAATCCAGAGTCTTACTTAGAAGCCAACCTCTCTTCAATGAAATCCATACGATCCTGACCAAAAAACATTTCACCTTCAATAAACATAGTGGGAACACCAAATAAGTCTCGATCGATTGCTTCTTGAGTTAACGTTAAAAGCGACTCTTTAATCTCAGGAGTTTGTACTTTGGCTAACAATTCGCTTGAATTTATCGCCGCGTCGTCAAGAGCACTAGATATGACTTCGATATCACCTAAGTTTTCTCCCTTTTGCCAAATGCCATCGAACAAGGCGTCACAATATTGATCAAAACAATCCATTTCCTTTGCCGCATGAGCGCCACGCATCAAAGGTAAGGTGTTGATAGGAAAATGAGGGTTCATCGTAAAACCAACGTCGTAACGTTTTGCAAAACGGGATAAATCATGCGCCATCATGTATTTTGCTTTGGCAGGAATCATCGCGGGTGATACGTTATTGGTTGCCCTAAATAACGCCCCCAAGAGAACGGGCTTGTATTCAATTACACACGAGTATTGTTGCTCTAGCTGTTTTAACCTTTTATACGCTAAGTAAGCAGTAGGGCTTCCGAAATCGAAATAGAACTCTATTGTTTTTGACATATTCACTCTCTTTAAAAATACATTAGTTTGCGTTAGTTAATGTTATTACCAGTTTTCTACCCATGGACGCACATCTAGTTCGAAGGTCCATGCATTTCTTGGTTGCTCATGTAACATCACATAATTCTTTGCGAGATCATCAGTATTCACAATCCCGTCTTTATCGATAAGTTCGTTATACGCTGGGTGGTGCTCTCTAATCCATTGCGTATCGACAGCAGCATCGATAACAACATGTGCGACATGAATGTTTTTAGGGCCAAGATCTCTTGCCATGCTTTGTGCTAACGCTTTTAATCCATGCTTAGCACTAGCGAACGCCCCGAAGTTCGCTCCTCCTCTCATACTTGCGGTTGCCCCCGTAAATATGATGGTTCCCCGTTTTCTTTTAAGCATTGTTTTGGCGGCCTCACGGCCAGTAAGGAAACCGGCAAAACAGGCCATTTCCCATATTTTTCGAAATTTCTGACTGGAAGTGTTCACAATATCCATAGGGACATTTGCCCCCACATTGAACACCACCACTTCGATAGCACCAATGGTATTTTCAATGGTCTTAAAAAGCTCAATTACTTGTTCTTCGTCTCGTGCATCACAGCTATATCCGTGGGCTTTATGCCCACTATCTCTCAGTTTTCTGACGTTTCTTTCAAGTTTATCGCCATTTCTACGGGCCAGGCACACGGTATGCCCTGCTTGAGCAAACTGAGTAGCTATAGAGGAGCCTATGGCGTCACCAGCTCCCATAACAAGAACCACAGATGGCGTGATATTTGATTCCGGCATTTGTATTCCTTTAATGAATGATTTAAGGTTCCATAATGGAACCATGAAAGAGTACAGCTCTCCATTCACGGGTGTCAAGTTAACGTGATGGATGATAATGTTGCATAAGCTGAACAATCAATTTAGCAATAATTGTGAGAATTTATGCGTTGGGATGAAATTGATAGTCAAGTGTGTTCGGTTGCAAGAACGCTTTCGTTGATTGGTGATCGATGGACGATGTTAATATTGCGAGATTGCTTTTTAGGTGTGACTCGGTTCTCTGACTTTCAAAAGTCGCTTGGCATTACAAAACATCGACTATCTGATCGTCTAACTAAATTAGTGGATTCTGAAATTATAAAAAAACAGGTCTATGATACGAGTCATAATCGTTACGAGTATAAACTTACAAAAAAAGGCGTAGAGCTTTACCCCGTGCTGATGTCACTTGTCTCATGGGGTGACAAATGGACAGTCGATAATGACGGCACTCCATTAGAGTATATTCATAGTTCCTGTGGTAATAAAATCAAAGCGGGCACCTTGTGTGAGCACTGTGATGATCCTGTTTCAGCATTTACCGTTACCCCAATACTGGGTCCAGGTATATTGAAAAAGATCAATCGAGGAGAATTAGTAGACTTTGATAATCAAAGTATCTATAAAAGCATTAAATAAATTTGTTAGTAATCTTTAGTGATTATAACGAATACTTAAAAGAGGAGGATAGGTTTGTGAATGAACTTAATTTAGGAAATGAAGCAGCAACATATGTCCAAACATCCATAAAGGATGGCGTTCTAACGGTGCTGATGAACAAGCCCAAAAAGCTAAACGGCTGGACTATGGAGATGATGGACGCTTTTAAGGAGGCATTCGTCAACGCTAGTAAATCAGACAATGTTAAAGCCATTATATTTTCTGCGGCAGGAAGCTATTTCTCAGCCGGTGTAAATTTGGGTGGAACCATAAAACTGATGCACCCTAAGGATCTCCATAAACTGATTGTTAATCATAATCAGGAATTATTTGAGGCCTTTCTAAACTGCACAAAACCCATCCTGGTGGCTGTAAACGGACCTGCGATTGGTGCAAGTGTAACGTCTGCAACATTGTGTAATGGTATTATCGCATCAGAAAACGCAACTTTCTCTACTCCCTTTGCTGCATTAGGTATTACACCAGAGGGCTGTTCTAGTGTTCATTTTGCACGTTTAATGGGTGAACAAAATGCACAACGAATGCTAGGTGCAGAAGGTTGGAAGCCATCAGCAAGCGAGGCACTTTCAGCCGGACTTATCCAGTGGGTTGCTCCACATAACAAATTACTAGATGATGCGCATAAAATTGCTAAAGGTTGGGTTGAAAGTGGCGTAGAGCGAGAGTTTTTAGCGGGGAGTCAGCTAGAGGAATTGAAATCTGTTAATGCAAGCGAATCATTAATGCTCGCAGATGCTTTTTTGGACGCTCCATTTTTACGTGAGCAATCGCGTTTTTTGTGGAGTAAAAAGAAACGTGGACCGTCTTTGATATTTCTTTCAATATGGGCACTCAGGCCACTGTGGGGGCGACTCATCTGATTGGTTCTCGACAATGATTTAGTGAGTGTTGGTGTGTTTATTGAATTATCGGAATAGCAATCCACAAAAATAGCTATTCCGATAGCGATAATCCAGCCCAAATTTCACTATCTATTCTTCGTTATTAAAATGTTCCGTGCCGCCCTTCCCCCTCCGTGAACTTTTTCGCACCGTCAAGTGTTTCGCCTTTTTCAATAGGCTTCATACCTTCTTGAAATTCATTTAGCATTGCATCATCGAAGGTTTTGTCCCATTGCTCATAGGTACTTTTACGGTCAGTTTGCATGCAAACTTGAGGGGATTTTGCTATTTGCTCAGCTAATGCCTCTGCCGCTTCTCTAGATTTTCCGTGAGGTACAACTCTATTGGCAAGTCCTATGTTTTTTGCCTCAGTTGCATCTACTGGTCGCCCGGTTAATATCAGATCCATCGCATGGCTCATACCGATTAAACGAGGTAGCCTTACCGTCCCACCATCAATTAGCGGTACCCCAAAACGTCGACAAAACACGCCGAAAGTAGCAGTCTCTTCCATTACCCGCATATCACACCAAATGGCAAGCTCTAACCCACCAGCAACAGCATGCCCGGATATTGCAGCAATAACGGGTTTTTTAAGCGTCATTCTGCTTGGCCCCATTGGCCCATCACCCGATGGTTCTAGGCGAAGAACACGGCGCTTATCATTACTTGAAACTGCCTTTAAATCCGCTCCTGCACAAAAGTTACTACCCGCGCCACACAGAACAGCGACTGAAAAATCATCATTCGCTTCAAAATCTCTAAAGGCCGTTGCAAGAGCCTCGGATGTAGCCCGATCAACGGCATTCTTAACTTCAGGGCGATTGATTATTACGGTAAAAACTTTCCCTTTTTTTTCAACAACTACAGACATTACATTTCCTCGGTTTTCTAACAAAGCAGCACAAACGGTTATGGTTTGAATATTATTAAGTGACCGTACGTTATTTGTTAGGGTCCTCCATCAAAAAGTGAGCGCGCGCTACCGCTATCGGCTCTGATTTTTTTGTCTGCCATGCATACATTGATACATTGGCCGCTCGGCGACCTTGGCGAGTTATTTCACAAATCGCATAAGTCTCTTTATGAAACCCTGCTCGTAAATAGTCGATAGAAAAATCAATGGTTTTAGGTAGTCGAGGAATATCCAATTTTAGAAGTAAATGAATAATCGCTGAATTTTCTAAAAAACCGCCGAGTACACCTCCGTGAATTGCTGGTAATGTTGGATTACCAAGGTTGTTTTCGTTGGCAGGTAACGTGAAAACATACTCTTCTCCAAATTGTTTGCAATCCATCCCGATAAATTGTGCATATGGGATTTGGTCAAATACCGGTTTATACATCTGGTTGTTACGGCATTCTTTTACGATAGATAATAAGTCCATTGCAGTCTCCTATTTTAACCAGCTTTGATCTTTAACAGCTTCCAAAAACATGAAGCTACCCACCGCATGCGCTACAGGATCATCGATATCGTTTTCATATACGACCGCCCTAGTGAAAGCGATGTTATCGGTATAACGGTAGCATCGTGCTACACACAATAAATCAACGCCTCTTGTGGACTTTCTCATATGGTCTATTCGTAAATCTAATGTCGGTGCAATACGGATTTTCGGATGCAGATGACTAAAAACTGCAAAGCCACTTGTTTGATCTGCAAGTGTAAAAATCGCACCACCATGTAATGCTCCTGTTTCAATATCACCTACAATTTTTTGTGAATATGGCAGTTTTAATGTAATGGATTCGTTTGTCGCCGATATTGTTTCAATACCCAGCAACGCCGAGTGCTTGATATCAGCCATGCCGTGTCGACAAAAGGCTTTTAACTCGTCATTACTTTCTCTCATATCGCTGCCCTTATTGGATTATACGTAGAAAAACAGTTATCAACTGTTATATATCAAACGGGGTAAAGCGTCACTAAGTGTTTGGAATAATTGAAATTCTAAAATCTCCCCAAAACAGATATATCAGTTGAGTTGCAATGAACATTCTAGAGTGGTACTTTGGTACCATAACGTTATTTATTGATCAACGTGTGTTTTCTTATCCGGGCGTTGAGCGCTAGTTTGTGACATTAAGTACTGCAAAATAACGAATAATAATAAAGGAAGATCTAATGATTAAAACTGTATTTACGGCTTCCTTGGTCAGCCTCTGTTTATTCGTTAGCGGCTGTAACGTTGCTGATGACACCGATTATGAATACCTTGATTCATGGGCAGTACGAGCAATGACGTTGCAAAACCGCATTGGTCAGAATGTTCCGTTACGTCTCGCAGAATTCCCCGCAACACACAATTCGTTTAACGCGCAAGCATACTCTAACGGGTTTAGTTATCCTGATCCCAATCATGTTCCAAGCATGTTGAATCAACTGCGAATGGGTAAACGCATGATCAACATGGATTTGCATTGGGATATTCATTACAACACCACCACACGTTTAATTACTACCGATGTTGTGCTTTGTCATGACTCATCTGAATTTGGTTTCTGTAGTATGTGGGACAGGACGTTTGTAGAAGGCCTAATTGAAGTGCGAAGTTGGTTAGAAGAAAATGATGACGTTATTATTTTAAAGCTACAAGACGAGTTGGATGGGCATTATGAAGAAGCTTACCGTGCAATAAAAACTGAAATGGCCGATTTGGTTTATGCGCCCTCCTCCCCCTGTGAACTATTCGATTTAGACGTGTCAAAATCAGAGATATTAGCCCAAGGTAAAAAAATTATTATTACAGGCGCAAAATCCTCTACTTGTAATAAGTCATGGGGACAATTTGTATATTGGGACGAAGGTATGTTTGACAGTGTTAACTATGAAACTTTTACTCCATATCCCGGTTGCAACAATTTAACAGACGTAATCCAAGAGAAAATTGTAGGTGCTACTAATGATGGCACTCAAGTTGGGCAAATCATCTTACAAACAAATAAAATGACGGCTAATCAAGTTTCAGAATTAGCTCAATGTGGTGTTACTGCTATCTCTTTTGAACCACTTCAATGGTGGGATGATCGTCATGTGGCCCAAATATGGAGCTGGGATCTAGATAGACCTTACCAAGAAGATCCATCACGGAATTGTGGGATTCAGCACAACAATGGGAAATTTACAGACGAACATTGCGATACGATATCTGCATTTGCATGCCAGCATCCAAAAAATCGTGATTGGAAAATCACACAACTAGCAGGGCACTGGGAGGTTGGTTCGCGAACGTGCGAAAATGAGTTTGGGCAAGATGGATATGTATTTTCCACGCCTGTTAACGGTTATGAAAATGCTAGGCTACGCGATGCCCAAGAAAGTGTCGCTACTGTAACCGCCTGGTTGAATTATTCAGATAATCTGAACGAAGGTGATTGGAAATCACTTTGATTTTCAATCCACTATGAATTTCCAGGTATATAAACTCAGCTTCCCACTAGTGCCCTTTCGCTACGGGACATGGCGGCCTTTATTACGATCAACTTCCAGGTGTTTTTCTAGCACTAACTTACCATAGTCAAGAAATAGCTTGGAAACTCAAAGTCAATATCATCGCCGGTTATACTATTCCCTTGCGGTATTGTGATGATGTTTTTGTTTTCTTTATGACCAGGCATTACTTCTAAGGATGACAATATATTTAGGAACCATACATTTATTGGTAACGAAGAGTCTCTAACGTATTCAGTTAGAGACGGGTGATGTAGATTCAAAAATTTTTCAGCTTCTTCTCTAATGGTTGCAGATTTACATGGACTAACATCAATATTAACTGTATCCACATCAACCCCTTCTTCAATGAGGTATTGCACAATCATTAACTTAGCATTACGAAAAGCGCAGCCGTAAGTCAATATAAATTCAAATAGGTCCTCTTTTACAAAACCATCATGCCAAACCCATTTGCTGTATTGACTTTTTTCGAACCAATTTTTGACATCCGCTAAATTATCGAAACAACAGCTCATATAATTACCTCGGTGTGGTTGCAGTACAATTGGGAGTCACGATCCTCAATGGAATAAGATAATTATATAGAAACAACCTGAGGGCTACTGTCTACAAATTCCGATTAAAACGTGAAATTTAACGGTTTTTCTGGCACGGATTATTAATCAATACTCCTGACTTCAAAAAAGGTTTTTGTAATCAACAGCTTGTCGTTCTTTTTGTTTTTAACCTAGCTAATCTGCGGCTGAGTGTGGTTGTTTTTCATAATATTGAATATGTCACAAACAAAGTGTTTACCTTAGCCTCTTTTTTTGACAAGGTTGGAAGTAATATATTTACTGTTAGTAGGCTAAGGGATTCATTATGAGCTTTTACGATGACAATGTTCTTCCTCACGTCATTAACTTGGCTTGCGGTAGTAAGCCTATTTTGCGCCAACGTGAAAAAATCGTGCCTCAAGCACAAGGCCGGATACTAGAAATTGGTATGGGCTCGGGAATCAATATTCCCTACTACGATGTAAACAAGGTAGAAAAAGTTTGGGGGCTTGAGCCATCAACCGGAATGCGTAAAAAGGCCAAAAACCGAGTAGACGCTGCGCCTTTTGACCTTGAATGGCTAGACCTGCCTGGTGAAGAGATCCCATTGGATAACCATAGCGTGGATACCATTGTACTAACTTACACATTATGTACGATCCCAGACTGGCGAGCAGCAGTTAAACAAATGAGACGTGTGCTAAAACCCGGTGGAAAACTCTTGTTCAGTGAGCACGGTAAAGCTCCTGATGTTGCGGTTCAGGCATGGCAAAACAGGGTTAATCCGATGTGGATGAAGCTTGCAGGCGGATGTCATCTAAACAGAGATATTCCCGAATTGTTAAAAGTTGGCGGTTTTAATATAAAAGAACTCGATACCCTATATGTACCTAAAACACCCAAAATCGCTGCATTTACGTTTTGGGGATATGCTGATTAACAGAGCGTCTTCATTAAAATAATCAGGAAGCTTCTGCGATAATAAAATCAATAAAGCAACGTACCTTTTTCGGCAAGTAACGTCGATGAGGGTATATCGCGAATAGACCAAATTCTAGCGTACTGTAACCTGGCAAAACTGTCTTAAGCAGGCCTTGCTTAAGTTCCTCTGCCACAATAAACCCAGGAATCATTCCAATACCTCCACTAGCCATGGCAATTGCTTTCACTGCTCTAGGACTATTAACTGCAACGCGGGATGTAACTTCAATAGATTCTGTTTGCCCACTTGGTGATACAATAGGCCACTGTTTTCCTATCCGAAAATTACTATCGATAATACAGTGATGATCACTGATCTGTTGCGCATTTTGTGGTTCACCAAAGCGCTCTAGATACTCAGGGGAAGCACACAATATCAACGGTAATGTCTTGATGTGTCTGGCAACCAGATTGGAATCGTCGACACCGCCAATTCGAATAACCACATCTACACCCTCCTCCAACATGTCAATCATACGATCTGTAAGCTGAAGGTTGATACTCAAATCGGGATAGGTTTCCAAAAATAGGGGGATCAACGGCGATAACACCATCTCTCCAAACGTTTGCGGCACACTGACACGCAGTAACCCTTTGGGATCGGACTGAACTCCTGACACGTTATCTACTAGTGCTTCTACTTCTTCAAGTAGAGGAACTACTTGCTCGTAATATCGTTGCCCTGCTTCAGTAAGCACAACGCGGCGTGTCGAACGATTAAACAAACGAACCCCTAGGTTGCTCTCGACTTCACCAACATATTTGCTAACTAACGCTTTGGATATGCCTAAGCGATCGCAAGCTGCGGTAAAGGAACCCGCTTCTACAACAGCTACGACTGTCTTCATTCCATCTAATGTATCCATACGAACACCTTAGCACTATAACGACGCCATTATCAACACTGCATTGACAATGATTCAATGCCAGGCCTATTTATCAACATGTCGTTTTCCAAGATACTTGTTTCATCAACGGCGCAAACACAAACAGCCATTGTTACTGATAAACGAGAAAGCAGCATGAGCATGATTGAAATATACACTCGTCCAGGATGCGGATATTGCTCTCACGCAAAACGCTTACTGGCGAGTAAAGGTCTAACGTTTACAGAATACGATGTTTACGAACAACCTGGACACCTTGACGATATGCGCAGGCGAACCCTTGGCCGAAGCTACCCGCAGGTTTTCATAAACGGGTGTTCAGTAGGCGGCTTTGAAGAACTGCTTGAACTTGAACAACACAACCAATTACCAAATCCACATAACTAAATGACTTAACTACGCCAATCAACTACACCAATCAACTACACACAGGAATAAATATTATGTCATCAATTACATTACACCGACACGCGCTATCTGGTCACTCACACAGGGTTGAGGTATTTTTATCGATCCTTGGTTTAGATGCCAATATTGTTGATGTTGATCTAGCGAATGGAGCTCACAAAGACGCTGCATTTTTAGCAAAAAACAGTTTCGGACAGGTACCTGTTCTAGACGATGGAGATGTCACGCTATCGGATTCAAATGCGATCTTGATTTATTTGGCTTCAAAATATGATGACACTAACACTTGGCTTCCTCGTGATTTTGTAGATGCAGCTAATGTTCAACGATTCCTTTCTGTTGCCGCTGGCAAAGTGGCTTATGGGCCTGCGTTGGCGCGACTTGTGAATGTTTTTGGAGCCAACCTTGATAAAACTACCGCTATTGCAACGGCTCACGGGATACTTTCTGAATTAGACTGCCACCTTGAGGGCCGAGATTGGCTTGCAACCGTTAATCCAACCATTGCTGATATCGCTAACTATGCTTACATTGCTCACGCTCCAGAGGGTGACATTTCACTTGAATCTTACCCGAATATTCGGGCATGGGTTTCCAGATTTGAACGTATGACTGGTTTTGTTCAAATGCAATCTAGCGCTGTTGGATTGAATGCCTAAAGCTGGTGTAAACCGAAATACCAGATAATTGTCGCTTACGGGTAATTATCTGGTCAAGGTGATAGTTTAACTTCTGTACACTTTGAGCTATTGAAGGCAATCATTAAACGGAGAAAGCAATGAAACGAGTTTTAATGTTATTGGCAAACGGCGTAGAACCATTAGAAATGGCTGCATTTACTGATGTCTTAGGCTGGGGGACACTACTGGGTAACGAACCTGTGCAATTAGTAGATGTTGGCATGAGACCGCTTATTAAAACTACTTTTGGGTTGCAACTTAAACCGAATAACCTTATTGATGATGTAGATTTAAGTACGTTTGACGCCTTAGCGATACCTGGTGGATTTGAACCCTCTGGCTTTTATGATGAAGCATTGGATGAAAGATTTTTATCAATAATTCGGTATTTTTCCGAAACAAAAAAAATCGTTGCAAGTATTTGCGTGGCGTCTATTGCTCTGGGTGCAGCGGGTATTCTTAAAAACAGGAGAGCAACGACCTATCATCAAGTCGAAGGTATACGTAAGCAACAGCTAATTGATACTGGCGCAATTTTTATAGACAAACCAATCGTTGTAGATGAAGCTCTTATTACGTCAACAGGACCAGGTACCGCACTGGAAGTAGCATTTGAATTACTTGAACAGCTTACTGATAAAAACAATGTAAACGAGGTACGTATAAAAATGCGAATGCCAATGCCTAGCTCGGAATGGTATCAGAAACCTCAAGTGGCATAACCTTTAGGAAGCTACAAATATCAGCGTAGATTTCCTAGATCAATACTTCGTTAAAATAACGACAGGCCAGTTGATGGAAACGTGTGATATCCTATGCCAAAATTATCAATCGTCAGAGCTCACGCCTTTACCATCACTAAAGTACAAGGGTATTCCCTTCTGTACATGGATAAGATCAATGGCTATTTAGCCGCAACTATTTCAGCGAAATCAGAAACTCGCCAAAAGTGCTGTCTTTTGTTTAATGATAAGAATAAATAGCCGAATTACAAATGCAGTAATTATGAGAGGAAGTGCCCTGAGGTTGTTAAAAAAGGGCTCGTAATGTACGAGCCCTTAACGATTTATACGGATAGCTAATTAAGTGTGTACGTATAGGTTGCACTAACAGGGATATTGAGTTCCTGGACGGTAACCGTGTAATTAACGGTAAAGATTTTCCTGGTTGACGTATTTTCAACCATTATTACCTCAACATTACTGATACCTGAGTCCGCTGGATTGAGTTCGTCAAAAGCGTTAGATACTCCATTGACATCATCTGGAGCTTGAACATTATTTATCGTAACGTCAATGCCGTCCACCGATACGACTAATGTCCAATTGCCCGCTTCGACACCATCAACATCTCCAGCATCCAAGACGCCATTTTCAAAATCTATTTCACTAAGATCGATGTCGATATCAAAGGCAACCCCGTCAGTTCCTTCTGTGATGATTATTCCCGCATCACCAAAGATCACTTCAATCACATCCAGAACTCCATCTATACCGGTACCATCGGCGCTGAATACTTCGCTGAATATATCAAAATCTTGTGGGTCGACGTCATTGTCTGCCATTTGAGATGACAAATTCGCATAGATGATTTGAGCGTTAGTTTCTAACTCCGCGGCACCTATCTCACCTAATTGATTTTCCCAGTCACTAAAAAGAACTGAGGGGTCAGTATTTCCAGCTGACATAAAAATAGCCAAGGATGTTAGCGGTGTAATGTTAACAGTTCCTGCACCATCAGCGTAAGAGAAGTAGGCTGTACTGGCTGTATCCAATGCTTGCAACATAAATGGGGCTTCCATGCCCTCAATGTCTATCTCGAACGATCCGTCTGCTAAAATGGTCACCATAACGCTAACCCCATTGGCATCAATCAATGAAACCGTCCCCTCAATAGGTGCTCCTGTTGCTGCAGTACCACTGATTTTAGTAGTCGAACTATTGTCACCGCCAATCCCTGTATTGCTACTGCTGCTACTTCCACCTCCGCAACTGCTTACCATTATGGTGAAAAAAACAAGAATCATTGCCATTGATGTTGACATTAATTTTTTGCTTAAATCGAACATGTCTCTATCCTCCAAATGTTTGCTGGTGGCCGCTACTCGAGATAAGCAACAAAAGCCATTGAATAATAAAGGGGTTTTCTGACATCAAACTGTATCTACAAAACAAGAAATCATCTAAGTAGTTAACTCGTGCTAGAATTAAATTGACTCTAAAATGAGGGTAGCTGTGATTATCTAGATTTACAAGATGAGGTTTTTAACCATAAGTGGGCGTTCAAACTGCACTAAACCAAGGCGACAATGACTTGGCAGATATAAACGGAACCATATTGATATATTTGGATGAAAAACTCTCTGACGCGAAACAAACGAGCATGAGATTAAAGGTCGGACAGTTGAGCATCATTCATTTGCACACAAAGCAGTGACTGTTGAAGGGAAAATCAGATTAACCATGAAACAATGACGGCTCAATAATACTTGATGTAGATTATCCTAGCGAAGATAGCTGGGTTGTATTTCGATTAGCGCATACAAAAAACCAGCGCCCATTGTTTTATACGTGCACGGGTTAACTATGGGCTATTACTTACAATTATAGTGTATGGAAGAATCTATCTGATCGAGGTAAATAGTAGTTCTCATAGTTGAGCGACATGACCACTTTTCTAGACCTACCAACTATTTCATCCCTGGGTACGAAACCAATAACCCTGGAGTCTGCACTATTATCTCGATTATCGCCTAAAGCAAGATAATAATCGGGGGGAACTCTAACTGGGAGAAAATTTGATAGTGCGGATCCTGATTTCTGCACCCTAACTAGGTATTCTATACCCAACAAATTCTCCAATCTGTCTTGTATTACTCCGTCTGAAGAGACGTCTTGGTACGAAATCCTCTCTTTGTTAATATGAAGATTATTATTTTTCATCTCTATAATGTCACCAGGTACACCAATTACCCTTTTAACCAATTTCTTCTCTGAGACTTTTGAATCAAAGATAATAATATCACCTCGTACCGGGTCAGATACTTTATACAGAGAAAAATGTGTAAAGGGTAATCGAATATCATAAGCCATTTTATTAACAAAAATCCGATCGCCTTCAAGTATCGTCGGTTTCATTGATCCAGTAGGCACTGTGTTCCAGTCGGCAAAAGCACTTCGAAACATGAACATCAAAACCACAAAAAGTAAAAACCCTCTATTTCCCTTCCATACATTATTAAACCAAATTTTCATAACATTCCCTTTGTATTGAGTAGTTTAAGGCTAACGCCTTGCGCAGTCAAAAAACTGCGTAGCGCTATTTTTTTCGAATTCCGTATCTTGTTATGAGCTGTTCATTGAAAGGAATTTAACAACTATCTTGTCTCTATATAGCTTTATCGAATCCCAAAAACTTCCACTTTCTTAGTCAAAACAATTAGCTTCTCCTTCATATCTAATCGTTCCGTCCATTGCCACGCACCCTTCACATCCATAATCATTCAATATTATGAGACATGCTTTACAGATAAAGTTCAATAATTCGGTCAATACACTTCAATTAAGATATTGAAAAATTGGAGAGCAAGAGGAGCAACTCTCTTGCTAAAATCGTCAAATTTCACATTGTCTCTAGCAGGTATCCCTTAATCTGTGAACAGTTCGGCTAATACTGGCGTGTCTACTGGGGGTTTATTGGTTTTTCACTTTATTGGTGCTTTTGGAGAGATGGAAAACATGCTTCCACTGCTTTGCTTCCTCAAGTTCATATGCAAGTTCTAATAAAACCTTATCCGCACCATAGCCCGCTGAAAACTGCATTCCGATGGGAAGACCATTATTACTTGTCCCCATAGGTAATGAAATGGCAGGCTCGCCTGTAATATTCTGTAATGCTGTAAATGGAGCGTAGTTTCGTATTTGATTTATCAGTATATCACCAGGCATTGCTGGATTTGTTAGCATGCCATTTTTGGGTGCCGCAGAACTCAGCGTAGGACACAAAATTACATCATAGTGCTTAAACAATTCTCCAGTGACTCTAATTGCATTGCGTAAACGCATTAACACTAAGGGGAATCTCAACATTCTCTTTGAAAATCGTCGGCTAAATGCATAACTAAGTGTTTCTAACTTGTTTTTATCAAAATCTTGTTGAAAAACATGTTTCCCAAAACGATGTATTATGAAAAATAAAAACCCATAATAATCCAGGAAATCTTCACCTATTTGGTCGGTAAAGGGTATGGGTATGTCTTCAATATTATGGCCTAAACTTTCACATAAATTAGCCGTGTCTTTAAGAGCAGCCACTACATCGGGGTCAACCGTTACGCCACCCAATGCATTAGCAATCACACCTATACGCAAACGCTTTTTACCTGCGTTTTCTATTAGGCCTAACGTTGGTAAAAGAGGATTTCTAAAATGTTTTTCTGCTTCGCTCATAAAAAGTGCTGTGTCTCTTACGCTTCGTGTAAGTACACCTTCATGAACAACATTTATTGGTAAACTGTCGGTGCCATCATGATTCACTAAACGATTACGTGTCGGTTTTAACCCTACTAATCCACAGCAAGCAGCAGGAATACGTATAGAGCCACCGCCATCATTTGCGTGAGCGATGGGTACAACGCCCGCCGCCACAAGTGCCGCTGAGCCGCCTGAGGACCCCCCGGTGGAATGATGAACATTCCATGGATTACAGCTTGCTCCTTGCGAAAAAGATTCTGTTGTTGGCGGTATACCAAATTCTGGCAATGCGCTTTTTCCTAAACTTATTAAACCAGTAGATTCTATTTGATTAACAAACTCACTGTTTTTGGTTTTTGGTACTGGCTGTAATGCTCGAGAACCATTTAACGTTGGTACTCCCGATATGTCACTATTATCCTTAATAAACGTTGGTACACCCGCAAATGCACCACGGTGCTGTTGCCCCACTTTGTTTCGCGCCATTTGGTAAGTATCAATAACGATTGCATTTAGTCTAGGGTTAGCTTTAGTGGCTCTTGCTATCGCCGCTTCAGTGACTTCCTCTACACTCACTTCCCCATCGGCAATTTTTTTTGCCAAAGCCACTGCATCACATTCCCCCATGGCGTCATCCTGCATGGCGTTAACAATTAGGTCACTCATATGCTTCTCCCGTATTTTTGTTATCTATTAGGTCTGCTTTTCTAAATGTGAGGACGCCTCACATTTAGAAAAAGATTAACGCAACGGTGGATACTGTGTCTACCTAAAATAATTGCTTTGGGTGACTACTCAGTCATCGCCTGGCAAAAAGATAGATAACCTAAATAGGAAAGGGCATATATAAAAGTGAGTTAACGCTCGAGTAAATTCATGCAGTAAGTATTTATCATTACCTTTAACTCTTCGGCCATTATATCTCCCTGTGGTTTATCAACGCTGGCCGCCATCCGCAAGGCGCTGCCGATTATATCGCACACCATATTAGCAACTGCTCTTATCCGGTCTGCAGGTATCTGAGAGACAACCATATGTAGGGAGTGATAAATAATCTCCCCATTCGCTAAGTTATCTTCAATCACTAAATCTTGTAGACGATGATCAGAGCGAGCGGCATTCCACAATGCTCGAACTGAATCATCGTAACGATAACGCCTATACAGGGTGTCAACGAGGCGAGATACAGTATTACTAAGGTATTGAAGCAAGTCCTCACCGTTGGACATTCTGCTTAGTTCGTCTTTTATTTCTGCTTGAGTCTCCTGCATTTTCACCTGTAACAAACTGCTGATAATCGCAGTTTTATTCGGGAAATACTGGTAAACAGACCCTATAGGTACTCCAGCTAATTTTGCAATATCACTCATTTTTAGCTCGTCGTACCCTAGCTCAATGAGGCGGTTTTCGGCCACATCCAATATTGATTGCACTCGCTGTTTACTTCTGGCTTGAACAGGCCTTTTTCTGGCTAACGGTTTGATTGCAATGCTCCTTTAATTAATTTTGCAATTGTAATTGAGGTTATTCACTCTGGCTATATCTACTGCAAACTTGATATATGTGTACGTACGTGCTAATTATAGAAAAAAGCCCATTCGGATAATAATAATGATAAAACGTACCGGCCCCCTAACCTATTCTATTTTGGCATTAGCACTAACTGCGTGCGGAGGTGGATCCTCTAATGATACCGCCTCAGAAGCAGCAGCTTCTGAGCTCAACAACCAAGATTCTGCACTGCAGGCTGACGACAATTCCGTAAGCTCACAGAGTGTTACTAGTGACTTAAGTTCTCTTCTCCAAAGTTGTGAACAAGGTAATAGAGCGCTCGCAGAACAAATATCGAACCCCAATTTTGAATTATCGGGTTCAAATGCTCTTGGAAGCGAGGGTGATTATTTGCTATCTAATGATAAAGCTGCTTTTGTCATTACCGGCCCCGGGAGACAAAAAACCTATTTCCATTACCATGGCATTTTAGTTGATGCTGCCCCGCTTAAAGATTGCGTTCAAGCCGGTGATGAAAACTTCTATGAACTTGCTTTGATGGCTGGTCGCTTAAATTTTGCAAATCAATCGGGGTCGACAATACGCGCATTTCATGGAGACAATATAGAAGTTATAAATGATGGCGCGGATGGTGAAGCCGCTATTGTACGTGTTCATGGGACTGACGATATTTATTGGCTGCTTGAATACGAACTAATCCAACGGGCTTTTGAAGCCGGTATACCCAAAGGTGTTTCTGATCCATTTGGTTTAAATATTACCGTTGACTACATTTTGGAGCCGGGGTCGCCAACACTGAAAATTGTTTATCAATTAGAAAACCAGCTAAACCGGTTTAACAGTATCAGCGCTGCGTTTTCTCTTCTTTCCTCTGGTAACGGCCCAAGTATCAATTCTTTCTCTTCATTCGACTTAAACGTAGAAGGCTTAGAACTTCAATACGGAATTCCATGGATAACAGCATACTCTGAACAAAGCACCTATATTTACGGTGTAAACAGTAATCAACTGCTCACTACTCACATCCAGGGTGTTGACGCTACTATCGACGCGTCTCAATTAAGCAACACCTGGCTTGGGCAACTACTTGCCCCTGCAGGAAGTGATAAGGATACATTAACCAGAGAGTTTTTTGTCAGCGTAACGCCGTCAGGTGAAGTTGACGCCATCAACCAGTACCTTGACTCCACCCCGAAAATCGTTGATACACTACAAACCCCAGTATCAGTGCTAGTTCTTGATAAGGCAACTGGAACACCGATTGAAGGCGCTATCGTTGAATTCCAAACCAAAACACAGATTTTCTTAGAAAGTTGGCCTTGGAATACGTTTGCAACGACGTATACAGATGCCCAGGGAGTTACTGAAAAAAACGTGCCGTTAATATCGTTTTTAAATGATCAAGGTTACCGCGCGGTCGCAACGGCTCCAGGAAGAGATGATTCTCAGCCAATAAAAATTATTGCCACTGAAAACAATCAATTGGTATTTGAAATGTCTGGTCAAGGTAATGTTGAGTACAATATTACCGATCACACTGGTCGGGAAATCCCAAGTCAAATATCTTTCTGGCAAGATGAAAAATTGGTTGAACGCTTTTTTGTAGCGTCAGGTTCTGGAACATTAACTATTTCACCTGGTGAATATGTCGTTGGCATTTCTAGAGGCTTTGAATACTCAATTGTAGAGATGCCAATCCTAGTAGGATCAACAGACCCTGCTCAATTAACAACATCACTGACAAGAATGGTTGATACTGCAGGGTACATGAGCTTTGACGCACATGTTCACTCATCGCCAAGCCCTGATAGCGAAGTGTCTCCAAATGATCGAATTAGATCTGCTGCAGCCACCGGATTGGAAGTTGTTGTGTCAACAGACCATGAAATTATCACTGACTTGCAGCCTGCAATTACGGAAACACATTTAGATCCTTGGGTTGCTACTGTTATAGGACAAGAAGTAACTGCAACGCTGCCCAATCACACGATCGCCTACCCCATCGTACAAGATACTACCGACCCGAGAGGTGGACCTATTGCTTGGTATGGCCTCGATATCGCTGGAATTTTTGCAGCCGAAAAAGCTAGAGGAGCGCAAGTGCGAACAATAGCCCACCCAAGAGGCTCATATTTAAACCACATTGAGTGGGATCGAATCGCTGGTGAGCCAGGAGTTGATAACCTCACTGATTTGGCATTCTCAGAGGATGCTCAGTTATGGTCATGGGATTTCGAAGCGTTGGAGTATCAAAACGGCCCCCAAAATGTATATGAATCTGGCGTGTTTGAAGACTGGATGAGCTTTCTAAATCATGGTCATCGAATAACAGCAACTGGTGCTAGTGATGTTCACGGAGCAGATGCTCCCGGAATGCCGAGAACGTATTTTCGTTCTACCTCTGATAGTCCAGAGACTTTTATAGAGTCGGATATGATAAGCGCTGTTCAAAACAACCAAGCTATTGTGAGTACCGGTGCATTTGCAACAATTACAGCAAATAATACCGCTCAAATTGGAGACATCCTCACGGATACGGATGGCCTAGTATCACTTTCTGTATTAGTTCAGGCGATACCGTCGATTGATATTGACTATATTAAGATTTATATGAATTGTGATGAAGTCGTAACGGCTGTTGCCTCCAACCCCATTGATAGTGCCATAAAGTTAAATGAGACCTATCAGATAGCAGTACCTATGGATAAGGATGCTCATATTGTTGTGCTGGGATTCGGCAAAGAATCAATGCCGAGAGACTTGCCTCAATATAATCCAACGGGAGTGCCGAGGGTTACCACCAACCCTATTTTTATAGATGGTAATGGAAACGGTACATTTGATGCCCCTGGCGGAAAACAGTGTAATATCTAGACTATTGTGAGTACACTTTGATATTTCAAAGACTGAAGAAGTACACAGCAAACGCTTGTAGAAGATAAGCTTCACCCATTAGATTGCAGGCTAGCAACCTGCTCCAAAAGCATTTTATCAGAGATAGGCTTCATTAAATGTTGGTTCATGCCGTAACCTTTTGCCTTTTCTAAAAAATCCCCATAAGAATGCGCCGTTAATGCAATAATTTCTATTGCTGGAAGGCTTGCCGTAACCTCAAACTCACGAATAGCTTTACTTGCTTGAAAGCCATCCATAATGGGCATTTCGCAGTCCATTAAAATACCAGAATAATCCTGATGATGGGCTTTATATGCTTCCAACGCTGAACGCCCGTCATTAACAAATTCTGCTGTAATATTATATTTCTTTAGCATACCTTTAAGAACCATTAGGTTTACAGCGTTATCCTCTGCAACAAGGAGTTTGATGGATGTGAAATCATAGGGTTCATTATCAATGGCCTTATCATTAGTGCAATCGAGGCAGTCTGACTCAGATACATTTGGCTTTTCTAACTTGACTGAAAACCAAAACGTTGCACCTTGCCCCAATATGCTTTCGACACCGATGTTTCCAGCCATTAACTCAACAAGTTCTTTGCAGATAGCTAATCCAAGACCTGTACCTCCAAAGCGACGCGTTGTTGAGCTATCAGCTTGTTTGAATGGTTGGAAAAGGTTATTTATTTGCTTAGGTGTTAGTCCTATTCCTTCATCAACAACACAGAACTTTAACGTTATTGATGAGCATTCATCATGAGTACATTCGACTTTAATCGTTATTTTACCCTCTACAGTAAATTTATTGGCATTACCGAGTAGGTTTAATAACACCTGCCTTAACCTAACGGGGTCTCCCATGAGGCTATGAGGGATAGAGTCATCAACAATCATTACAAATTGAACTTTTGTTTCATCTGACGTTACCGCCACTATATCAACAGATTCTTGGACAAGTCGTGGGAGATCAAAGGGGATGGATTCAATCTCAAGGTTTCCTGAATCCATTTTTGAAAAATCTAAAATATCGTTAACGATAGTGAGCAACGAAGTCCCAGCATTATAAATAGTATCTACATATTTTCGCTGTTTGTCGGTTATTGATGTTTCTTTCAATAAATCAGCAATGCCAAGCACTCCACCAATAGGTGTCCTGATTTCATGGCTCATTTTTGCAAAAAACTCACCCCTTGCTTTTACTTCTGCCTCGACCTCAAGCCGTTCCTGAGATGATTCCATTAGTGCTTGTAGTGCAGCAAGGCGTTCTATACGGCTACGATTAATGCGAGCAGCAAGTGCAATAGAAAGCACTAACATTTCTATTGCCATTCCAGCCATTTGAACATTTTCAGTAAAACTATTTCTTGGCACTAGGCCTAATAGCATTAAGGTATAGATACAGGTGCCAAATATTAATAAACTCCAGGCAACTAGAAAATATTTTGCAATATTACTTCCTTTAGACCATTCAAACCATGCAACCAAGAAAGCAACAAAACATGCAATCAAGCCAACGGGCTGCTCAATCGTTACAACGATAGACTCTGGAAGTAACAACGCACTAATGCTTAACAAGGAATACATAAAAACACTAAACATTACCAATTTATGAGCAAAAACATTCCTGTTTTTTAGATTGAGAAAATGATCGATAAACAGTGCAGCAGATAGAAAACCAAGAGCAACACTTAAGGAAAGCCCTATATCCTGAATTAGAGCAAAGCCTCCCCATATGTGCTGAGACCCAAACCCCGAGATGCTAGCGGCATAAAACATTATGGCGAGCAAATACAACACATAATATGCGTAACTTCTGTCGCGGGTAAAAATACTAATAAACCCGTTATAAAGGGCCATTACTAATAAACCACCAAAAAACAATCCGTAACCTGCTTGGTTTCGTTGTTCATTGACGTATTGAATATCTGACCGGGATATGCGAATAGGTAATATTATTGAGCTTGATGTTTTTACTTGTAACAAAAATGTTAAATCCTGATTTTGACCAAGATCGAAGTCGAATTGGTGTAAACGGCTGGTTCCACCATTGAAGGGGTTTGCAGATTTGTCACCAATATTTACCTCCTTAATAAGGTTTCCATTGATGTCAACAATGAACCAATTCATTCGGTCTATGAATGGCCAATTGATATCGAGAACCCAGCGCTGTCTCTTTGAAAGTTTGCTTCTGAGATGGAATTTAAACCAATATGTGGACTTGTCGTACAGAAAGTTGATGTTGGAGCCCTGAATAGCATTCCATTCAGAAAGGGTCTCAGGTCGTGTAGCAGTAGAAAAACTATCTATAGAATATAGGTGTTCAGGATCGCGAATATATTGAATCCCTTGAACATCAGAGATAACAGTGGTTTCGTCAAAGATGACATTCTCTGCATTCGCCCCAAATGAAGCCATTAGGGTTAATGCTAAAAACAATACTAATCTCAATATAGTAACAGTTCCGGTTAATATAATCTTTAGCCAGTATAGGTCAGCTGTTGGTCACTGGGTAGTTTATAAGTCATCGGCTCAACCACAACAGCCCAACCCCCTACTTTGGATTAGCTAAATGATTGAACTTTATGTGTAATTCACATAACTCAAGCGAGATGATTATTCGGTATGGTTAAGCTTCGAGATCAACTCCCTAGCCATCGCATGGGCATCGCCAGGCCACCTGGCTGAAATGTAGTTCCCGTCAGTGACAACCCAAGAAACCCTATCATCATCAATCGAGTCTCGAAATAAACCTGAAGCCTTCAAAAAATGCCATTTCGTTTTCTTTGGAACATCTAGGAAATCGGAATCATCCCTTAATGCGCGTTTAACCTCACTTTCCACGCTCCAATAACCTACGGGTTCATCTTTTGTTTCCATATAGGTGCGATAGTAATTTGGATCCCAAAATCGAGCGAAATTCTTTGTGAGATCCCACGCTGATTTCTCAAGACGCCATGTCAAGGCAGTTGTCTTTTTTCCAAATAGAACTGATTGATTCAATGTGGGAGACGTAGACCTGGCCGCAAGCACCACTCCATGACAGATTGCTGAAATTGGCTTGTGTTGCCCTGAATCATCCAGTATTTCAAAAAAATCTGCCACAAAACACTGTAAAGTTTTATCCTCAAGGTATTGTTTAATACCCGCTGCATGGCCTCCAGCAAGGGACATGCCTTCGAAATCAGTAACCTTTAGCTCATCGTATCGTTTAGGGTTAAGAAAGTTCTTGTCTCGTTCTAACTCTTGATAAGCATTTCTAGATGATCTATCACCTCTGAGTAACAAACCGATCAAACGAAATTTCTTTAAGCCTGGAATCCATCCCCAAGGATCGAGCCCCTCCCCTGTTATCATAACAGGATCACAGTAACCCCTCTTTCCGTCGACGGTCGAGAATTCAACATTGAAACCAGCATCCTTAAGCATTTTCCAAGGAATGGATACTTCAGTTGGGTCGAAGTCACGAGATGGCAATGGCATGATCACAGTGTGGGTCATAGTAAAAATCTCAAGTAAAAACGGAAAACGTTCTCTATAAATATAGGTTATCGGCATGATAATTTGCTACTTGTTGTTGCATAGACAACTACTCCATCGGTATCATGGTTACAATAACAGTAGCTATCCAAACGGTAAAATCATCAATGAAGAAGCTCAACGATAAGCACGACGCCTTTCTCGAACGCTTTGAAAGCACGATAGCAAAGCTCAATCAAGAGCGGATCGAGACAAAGGAAATGATGGGGACCTTCTCCAGCTTGTTAACACAGCATTTACCTAATGGTAGGCAACCGACTAATAACGAATTAAAAGGGGCTATTGAGCAGCTTAAAGATGTTCATCGCATGGCAGCTATCCTGATTATGTCAATTGTTCCAGGCAGTGTAATCACACTCCCTGCAATCTATGCATTGGGAAAAAAAGTCGGTGTGGATATATTACCCAGCGCCTTTAGAAAGGAAGATAAATAATACGCTATCGTTAAACGCCAGTCGTAATGTCATCTTAGCTTCGATACGCTTTGGGGGCTTTCCCTGTCCAACGTCTAAATGCATGTATAAAACTAGCAGACTCACTATACCCTAAGCGAAATGATATTTGTTCTATCGTTAAATTGGTTGTTTCAAGAAAAAAAACTGCTTTTCGACTGAGTTCTTCAGTGAGCAGCCCCTGAAAACCGCAACCTTCTGCTTTTAATTTACGCCTAACAGTCCGGGATGTTGTATTCAGATGCGAAGCAATATCATCCAGGTTGGGAATAACACCATCACTATTTCGGATCAAATACTGAATTTTTTCAGAATAACCTTCAGGACCAATCGTTTCTACTTTTTGTGTTTCACACTGCTCTTCAAGCAATTGGTGAGTAAGTGGATTCGCCTGAGGTAATGGACGTACAAGGTACCCTTCATCAAAAATGATCTGATTATGTGGCATCGAAAACTCCACTGGGCACTCATACAAAGCCTCATAACGTTCTACTGTTGTAGGACATTCAAAATCAAAATGAATTTTTTTAAATTTTTGATCTGCCAATGACCTTGGGAACATATCCCGGGTTGAAATAACAACAAAAGAGAAATCCCTTTCGATATAAAATGTTTTCAATGGACCAAGCTCAAAACGATCTTTGAACCGTAGTACCGCTTTTCCGGTCGCTTTAAAAAATGAGACGTCAAAATGAGTATAGGATAATTGAATATATCGTAGAAAAAATTCTATAGCATCCTCCACCTTTGCACTAGATGCTGCAGCCAACCCTAATGCGCCGAATGCACTGATGCGGTAGCACTGCCCCGCGTTAAAACCAATGTCTGGATCATTTATCTTCGCAAGCATTGCGGTTGAAAACTGTACATCTTGTAACCTGGATATCGTTGCCTTGGGGTCTTTTAGTATCTCTGGGTCAATCGCAGCGAACGTCAGAATAGGCAAAGGGTCAATACCGTAGTCCTCTATTAGTTTGACTAACAGAGAAACACCGATAATCGATTGCTGTTGCTTGATTGTGGCTATATCCAGAAGACTCATTAGTGAAACAAATGTCCTTAATTATCAGTAACTAGTAGGATTAAACCATAAAACTTAGACTTTAGATAACATATTCAAAAGGCCATGTTTTTCTTGTTTTTAACGGTAATGCTATAAATATGTCCGTAATAATCAGTTAATACGTCTTTTGTCTCATTACATGAATCGGTCATCCCCACTACCATGTTGCTATCTATATGTAACAACACAAAATTTGCTAATGAGGTGACTATGAAGCGTTGGAATGGCTGGGGTGACGAGAAAAACAATTTTGATTTTGAGCTAAGCGACTCATCAAGAAAATTCATGGAGGGCAAATTAGGTAAATCAAACGCATTGCCCGATGCAACTCTTGAGGAAGTTATTGTAAAAGTACCTCCGTCTCGCTTGCCAGAGCATAGCCTAATTAGCATAGACGCTGAGGACCGTCTCCGTCATAGTCGTGGCCAGAGCATACCTGACTGGCTAGCAATGCGTAGTGGTGAATTTGGTACATTCCCAGATGGAGTCGGTTATCCGACAACAAGTACTGAAGTAAAGGATTTACTTCAGTTTGCACAGAAGCATGATATTGTCGTTATTCCCTATGGAGGTGGAACATCCGTTTGTGGTCATATCACACCGGAGGAAGGAAAAAGCCCGGTGTTGACTATTTCTTTAGAACGCATGAACAAATTGATGGCGTTAGATAAGAAAAGTCAAATTGCGACATTCGGTGCCGGCACCTTGGGGCCCGATATTGAAGCTCAATTAGCGGCTGAAGGTTACACGCTTGGGCATTACCCCCAATCCTGGGAACTTTCGACTATTGGCGGCTGGGTAGCAAGTCGCTCTAGTGGTCAGCAATCATTGCGTTACGGTCGAATTGAAAAAATGTTCGCTGGGGGGGTGATTGAAACACTACAGGGCACAATGAACATCCCAACCTTCCCTGCTTCGTCAGCAGGCCCGGACATTCGAGAAATGTTTATGGGTAGTGAAGGAAGAATGGGCATCATCACCGAAGTGCGGGTACGAATTACTCCTGTAGCAGAACATGAAAGTTTTCACGTAGTTTTTTTTCCAAGTTGGCAATCAGGCATGGATGCAACACGAGAGATAGTTCAAAACGGCATTCAGCTGTCTATGATGCGCTTAAGTAACCCCACAGAAACAGAAACCCACCTTAAACTCGCAGGTTACGAAACGATGGTGGGTCTATTAGAGAAATACCTAAGCTTTCGAGGTACGAGCGAAGGTAAAACCATGTTCACTTTCGGGACTACCGGAAGTAAAGGTCAGTGTAAATTTGCACTAAAGCTAACCCGCAGCATCGTGAGTAAATATTCTGGGGTTTATACAGGCCCGTTGCTTGGAAAGCGCTGGGAACACAGCCGGTTTCGAACGCCATATTTACGTCACGGCCTATGGGACGTGGGTGTAATCGTGGACACAATGGAAACCTGCCTTGACTGGTCAAGCGTACCGGATGCTGTTAAAAACATGGAGAAAGGCATCGCGAATTCATTAAACGATGAGAATGAGACCGTACATGTTTTCACACATTTGTCGCATTTCTATGGACAAGGCTGCAGTGTTTATACCACGTACGTATTCCGTGCTGGCTCTGATTATCCCACCACAATGAAGCGATGGGAGAAACTTAAAGCAGCGGGAGCAGAAGCAATTGTTAGTAGCGGTGGAACTATAAGCCACCAACATGGTGTTGGAAAGGACCACGCTCCTTACCTGGAAGCTGAAAAAGGTGAGCTTGGCATTAAAGCGATCAAAGAACTATGTGGTATGTTTGATCCCGATGGACGAATGAACCCTGGAAAGCTTATCCCATAAAAAGTCGTTAATAAAAGAGTAAATAAACGTCGCAAAAGAGCTCCCACAGATCGTTATGAGTTTAACTAGGCAATGTGTTTTTGCCATTGATAATGGCACTCAAAACGTGCGAGATTGTTGGGCGGGTTTAATATTGCGGAAGGCATGGAAAAGAAGCCTTTTGTGATAAATGCTAACAAGGCGGTAAAAGACATCGTTAAAGCCATTATTGATAAAAAAGACAATGCGATAGCACCTGGTCTTCCGTTACTAAGTTATTAACTGTGCGACTTGAAAAATGGGTATCGAAAACGTTATTGTTTATCTAAAAATGAACCAATGTTTCGGGTGTGTTATGATTCGATAATTCAAAATACACATCATATAACCCTGGTTTTTTTATGGAATTGAACGATATTATCAATAAATCCTGTGTCATAGGATTAAGTTACTTTGATGGCAACGATCAAGTATTACAACAATCAATGCTAGCGGGTCACGTTGCAACAGCCGACGAAGAAAATGGTATTACGGTCTCATTAATTGTTAAGGATAACGCTGATACCCCTTCTGTATTTGTGCTGCCATCTTCTCTCTCGCCTTGGTTTAATGCTCCCAGTGGCACTTATAGAGATGAAGCTGGCAATATTTTAATTGAAAACCCAGACTTCCTCGTTACTTGGGATATCCATCGTACTCAAGAGAATAAAGAGGAAGGCGACCACGAATGGTGGAACTGGATTCCACGCACCACTCCTCCATCCGTTGGTTGAAAATGTATTCTTACCGTTAGGTTAAACACTTTTCTTGATATTTCAATGAAGCACGCTTTTTTGCTTTCACTACATCTTCCTGGGTGAGATAGGCTCGTTCTCCTTTTTCATCCAGGTTATACCAAATTTTTCTCTCGCTATATCTCCTTAATTTGTCTTTTAACTTGTAACATTGACGTTTTTTGGCGAGTTTCTTTTTTTCTTGCTTAGCCTTTATCTTTTCCTTTTTTTTCTTCTTAGCTTCGATTTCCGCATAGATATTTAAGGCGTTGATTGTTCTTTGCTGGGGAGTAAGAGGTAAGGAATGTTTTTTGGGTTTCTTGGTTAACAGTTTTTTTCGTAGCGCAACGACATTTTTATTCCAGCGACTGCTAGGATACTTTTTTAAAAACTCATCATAACCTGGTAAAGTGTTAAGCATTTTAGCTACACCGTACGCAGATTTATCTCTATAATAAACCCCTTGATTATACCAATCACTATGAGGATATGACTTAAGAAAAACATTTAAAGATTCTACAGTTGCAGAACGTTTTGCGGCATCTAATGCAGCCTTATCTCTGTAATATACCGCCTTAAGCTCCCAACCTGTATATTTATATTCTTTGATAAATGTGTTAATCACTTCAACACTATTTGAATCAACTGCATTCCGAAATGCTTGTTTCGCTTGTACCTTTACTGGCGACTGTTCATTTACAGCTATAGCACTGAAACTACACATAAAAAAACAAATAAACAGATACCATCCTAGTAATATTTTCATTGGAGCTAATCTTCCCTGTTAATGTTTGTTATTTATCCGGAAAAGCAATAGGACGCAAATGCACACCAAGAAATAATTAATAAAACCCATGGAGTTATAATTGGCATTTTCGATGCTGATTGAGCCTCAATTACATCGACAACATATTCCTCTTGTTTGGGTTTCTTACTGGCTTTGTCGAGTGCACGTACCTTTGCTTTATACTGCTTTTTGTATTGGCTAATCCCTTTTTGGATGCCTTGAGCAATTAGCTTCGTTTGTTCTTTAGTCTGTCCTGGTTTTTGTATACCTTTAGCTATTTGAAGCGCTTCTTCTTTTGTTTGTTCTGATACAGCATCATTTTTTTGAGATTTTTTATTTGGATACTTAGCCATAATTTTATGTTTCTTTGATATTTCGTATAAGTCTTGGTGCGGCGCGCGTATAAAAACAACTTGATAACGAGAACCTTAAAAAACGCATAGAGATTCCTGTAAGTGTACCTTACGCTCAATAGATTCATAAACGAAAACCCCGAACCATTTTGTGATTCGGTTTTTTCGCTTTCTATGTGTTGTTTTCAGTAATGCCAGCTAAAACCGATACTTTCCAGCATCTACGGCTTTGATGACATTCTCGGTAACAGCCTCATAAGTATTATTTCCCGGCAATGCTATATAAGCACTATCATTGAGTCGAAAAGAGTCCTTCTTGAGCAGCGTTCTTTGATACTTAAAGGTACCTGTTGCATCAACACTACTTAACATTCGAACGAAAACTGGTAAGGCATAGGAGGGAAGCTCTTGTTTCAAATGATCGTAAAAACCCTGCATGTCAAACTCTTGGGAGCCGTCTTTTAATGTGATTGCGACCATTCCCGCTCGACCATTGGTATTCGGTATTTCTACGCCGTAAGCAATAGATTCCGCAATAGCCGGGTGCTGATTAACTATCATTTCAACTTCAGTGGTAGATACGTTCTCCCCTTTCCACCGATAGGTATCCCCTGTTCGGTCGACAAATTGCAAGTGTCGGAATCCAATATCTTTTACAATATCGCCAGTATTAAACCAAGAGTCGCCTTCTTTAAAAACGTTATTGAACACTTTGCCATTATTTTTACTAGGATCTGTGTAACCATCAAAAGGAGTAACCTTTGTGATACGACCTAGCAATAAACCTGGCTCACCTAGTTTTGCTTTAACTAAATATCCATTGCTATCTTTTATCGGCAATTCAGCTTCGTTATCGAATACTACGGTGGCATATGAGCCAATGGTCATACCAATTGTTTTATCTTGATTCAGTAGGTTATAACAAACAATATTACCTTCACTTGCACCGTAAAACTCTCTGACTTCATCAATTCCAAACCTATTTTTGAATTCGTCCCATAAGTCGGGACGCAATCCATTACCCGTAACCATTTTAACGTTATGCTGAGTATCCAAGTTGGTTGCAGGTTGATTTATCAAATATCGGCACAACTCCCCAACATACCCAAAAGCAGTTGCATCGTATTTTCGTATATCATCCCAAAAAGCAGAGGCACTGAATTTTCTACGCAAAGCAATTGAACCACCATTTGCTAACGCGGGTAACCAACAAAGATACAATGCGGTGGCGTGATAAAGGGGTAAGCATGAATACATGGTTTCATTGCTCTCTATTCGTCCCATTACCATTCCAAGGCCCAAATATATCCCCATGATTTTTTTATGTTTCTGAATTGATGCTTTCGGCAGCCCCGTTGTTCCCGAAGTATAGACATATAAACAGGGTGAATCTGGGGTGATGCTTTTAACTTGCTCTGGGTTTTTTGTAGAAAAATCGTTCAGCTTTTCATCAAGGTTAAAGTATAAACTAGCATCCATAGATTTAGAATTGTTGCCGGATACTAATTTTGAATTATCTTTTATCCACTGCCCACCCTCATCAGGCATTACCAAACGACTTTTAATCGTTGATGCATCACCTTTAACAGCATCAAATGCAGCAATCACCTCTTCACCAGCAATAATGGCTTTAGCAGAGACCAGCGTTAGGGAATGCGTTAAAATCTTCCCAGCTTGTGAATTGTTTATTAATGCGGCGATCCCGCCCGTTTTGGTAATAGCCGCCATACAACAAAGGTAGTCAGGTCTGTTTTCCATAAACAGTGCAACCACATCGCCTTGCTGTATGCCTAGGGATATAAGGTAATGAGCAATTTGGTTTGCCCGCTGATTAAATTCGCGATAGCTAACCCGCTCATCGTTGTATTTAATTAACGTATTATCTGGGTAGAGAGCTGCTGCATGCTCTACCGCACAAGCATAATTGAGATGGTTCTTGCTACGCATTTTTGAGGCGAACAAAAGCCCATTCTTAAGCCCTTTTATAGGGCGCAACAATTTTGGGGCTTGCTTACCAAGTGACTTGTAATTGATTAAATGTGAAGCAGCTGTGCTTATAGGTGAATTGCTATTACTTGAGGGCATTAATAATTCCTTACATTAGATACGACTAGCCCGTCATTATAGCTTCCTTGCGACGATATGCCGAAGTGGCATTCCGACATTATCGTCAATTAACTCAAACCCATGCTCTTCAAACCACTTTTGTAGATCTCGTTTATGCCAGGCTTCTACAAAAGGTTCATACACAAAACGCGCTAAAAGCTTAAAATAAGGGCCTTTCCAACCGTATTTCCGGAATAATGAAAAACTACTGTCTTGCATTTGAACGGGAGAAGGCTCTGCGATAGAGATTAGCCCACCTGGCTCGAGTACTCGATGAAACTCTTTAAGTGCCGTAGAGGCATGTTTCGGAGGTATTTCATGTAGCAAAAAGCAGATGCCAATACCTCCAAATCTTTGGTCGGGAAAGGGGATGTTTTCAGCTGCTCCTTGGATAAACTTAACCTTAGGTACCTCATCAGAAGCTTGTTTTAACAAATAGGGAGAAGGGTCTAGTCCCCAAATGTCCCCTATTCCTTGCTCTACCATTGCCTTCGCTACACGACCTCCGCCACAACCAACATCAATGGCTGAATCAACACCTTTAAGTGTATTTGCAACCATATCCCTTGCATTCGTCATCGCACCTAACATTATAGTATCAAATGTCCGAACATAACCCCGGGTTAAGCTGTCTGAATAGTATCCATTAGGGAGGTTATGAAATTCCTGCAACATATATTTGGGCACAAGGTCTCTACCAGGCATACCTTCAGGTAGTTCAACTCGTGTTCTAGCCCCAAACACCCTAGACAACAAAAAGCGTAAATCAGGAAAGGTATTAAGCTCAAGATCATCCGGCCAGGAAGCAGGTAGATCTATGGAGCCCCAATTAGGTGGCGTTGGGTCCGTTAACACCGAAGGGTCAGTAAGCATAATCTTAATCTAGTTAGTTATACGGTACCTGAATAAAAACACTCGTGTTCAGGGTTAGAAAACAGACTGCACTATATAGATGCAGTCTGTTTTCGTCAATTCAACACATAAACCTCCCTGTGACATGAGTACATCAAGAGGAAAGTCTTCTATAGTATTGTTACTACTAAAGAAACTACTGAGAAACGCACCTGTGAAACTACGAGAAACCAATATTCAAAAGCTTTCCAGTGAAGATTATGACGTTCTTATACTTGGAGGCGGAATTAACGGTGCGGTGTCTGCGGCAGCACTAGCAGCAAAAGGTGTTAAAGTGGCCCTAATTGATAAAGGTGACTTTGCAGGATGTACAAGTTCGAATTCCTCAAACTTGGCGTGGGGAGGCATCAAATACATGGAGAATTTGGAATTCTTCTTGGTGAATAAACTCTGTAAAAGCCGTAACCACCTGATGAAACACTACCCTTCAACGGTACAAGAGATTCGCTTTTTTACCACAATTCAGAAAGGGTTTCGAATGCCTGTGTTTTTTGTTTTCTTAGGCACCGTATTTTATTGGTTGATAGGCCGTTTTTTGACAGAACCACCCCGCTACCTAACCACCGCAAAAATTAATGCAGAAGAAGGTGTAGTGAACACCAGTAGTGCGAAAGCGGGATTTGAGTACTCGGATTGTTATCTGTACGACAATGACGCACGTTTTGTGTTTAATTTCATACGTACAAGTTTAAACTTTGGTTGCATAGCAGCAAATTATGTAGAATCAACAGGTGCTAAAAGGGAAGGAGATCACTGGGTTGTTGATGCTAGAGACACAATAACAGGTAAAACAATGAACATCCGCGCCAAAGCGCTAATCAATGCCTGCGGCCCTTATGTAGATAATCACAATTCATTGACCGAACAAACCACTACTCATCACCATGTATTCTCCAAAGGCATCCACCTTATCGTTGATCGCATAACGGACAGCAAACGTGTTCTTACTTTTTTTGCCAGTGACGGCAGGTTATTTTTCGTAATTCCAATGGGGCCGAAAACGTGCATAGGAACTACAGATACACAAGTAGAAACCCCCGAAGTAGAAGTAACTGATGAAGATCGGCAATTTGTGTTGGACAATGCCAACACGTTACTAAATTTGACCGCCCCACTAACGCTTAACAGTATCATATCTGAACGCTGTGGCGTTCGTCCTCTCGCTATAGAGGGTATTGGCGGAAAAGCTGATTGGGTAAAGCTTTCAAGAAAACATGCAATCGACGTCAATAACAAGACTAAACATTTAAGTGTTTTTGGGGGTAAATTAACAGATTGCCTAAACGTTGGTGATGAGGTTGTAGCAAAACTGGGCAAAATGGGGATACGTATACCCTTCCCAACACGAAAGTGGTATGGGGAGCCACACGACGCTGTAAAAGACGAATACATGCACCAAGCTAAATTGATGGCTTTAGACGGACTAACAGACCCATCCTCATCAGAACCATTAACAACACGACTATGGCGACGTTACGGTTCTAATGCGATTAGCTTACTAGAGAACATAAGGAATGACCCAGGCGACGCTACACTGCTCATTGAAAACGCAGAGTACACTCGATGTGAAATAGAACAGGCGGCAAATCGAGAGATGATTACTAAACTTGAGGATTTTTTACGTAGACGTTCTAAGATATCACTGGTTGTCCGTCGAAGTGAGCTTAAAGATTCAAAAGGCCTGATGGAAGCTTGCTACATTCTATTCGGTGAGCAAGCACAAAAAAAATATGACGAGTATTTTGAAAGCAACCCTTAGTTTCTTTAAGAGAATAATGCGGAACCATAGGTGGGCTAATCAGTCTTTATGCCCACCATCAGCTTTAAGCGCGAGTTAATGCGCGACTTGTTCTAACACCTCTTTAGGGTCACTAGTGTTGCTCAATGCTTCTCTTACTTTGTTAAATGCATCTGCAGCCTTCTTTGAGTGGGTGCCATAAGATGTTAGCTTTCCATGATTCCAACCGGCAGCTTTTAATACCTCAGTTTTGTATTCAATGCCTTTATTCCCACTACCGCCCATTTCTATCAAACTTTGCTCAATAATTGAATGTGGCGGTTTTTCTTTTGAGAAAGTAAGAAAATCATTGGGGTCAACTTCTCTGATATTCATATAATAGTTCCAAACCTAAAGAATCGAGTGAACTTTCATTATAGCCAAGAAAACCTTTTGCTATTGGAGTAATTAATCATATGTACTCTGATTCACTATACCTGCGAGGAATAACCCATTGTATCAATAACATCCCCAAAGGACGCCATTAACATGGACCTTTCATCGGTATCCCAGGGATGAAAATTTGGTTTTGTATAAGCTAGTACATAAGGAATCAATTGCCGTGCAATCCCTTTTTTTCCCCAGATAAGGTTCAATGCTTTGATTCTATTGGTGAAATTCCACAGCCCGTCTTTCTTTAATAGGTAGATGTGACGTTCTGACACATGCTTCATAATATCAAATGAAGATACCGCTAAGCCCAGCATCCTTAATGAGTAACCTCCTTTGGATTGCTGATAAAGGTCAAAGCATACCGCTTTATGCTCCAACTCCTCTAGGGCATGATATAGCAACAGTTGCTGAAATGGCTTTGCCGCTCCACGTAATAAATCTGGACGCCGATAAATAAAGAAATGCGCCATAGATGCGGTAAAATGCTCAGAGGCAGTTGTCATTGATAACCGATATTCTGCAGGAATATTTTCCTTTGCCCACAGCCGCATGGTCTTAAGTTCATCGCTGAACGCTTCCATATGGCCGTAACCAAGAGATGTTAATGCGTTCGTCCAAGACTCATGATGCCTGCCATGATACGCCTCTTGTCGAATAAACGTCTCGATATGTTCTTTTAACTCTGTAGGTAAATTTTCTTTGCCAATTTTGGCTTGAACATCACGAGCAGAATCTATAAAGAAACGCTCACCTTCTGGAAAAGTAGATTGCAATGCGTTAAAGAAATGTGTCGTTACAGGGTCATCACTGTGCCAGTATCGATTGGTTTCCATTTCTTGTTGGAGGTCAAAATCAACCTCACGAGCGGTGAGAGTGAGGTTTTTTGGCGTCTTATTTTTATTAGCTGAAAACATAGAGCTGCTCCTTTTTATATAATAAATAATAAAGCGAATGGAACGTACACATGGAGTCTAGCTGAGCTATGGTTGGTTTTTCGCAGGAATCTGCGTCAAGATTGTGTGGGCGAACGACAAAAAATGAATTAACCCATTTCCCCTGAAACATATGCAGCTGTTAATGAATGTTGAGGGGATTCAAACAAAGGCCTGCATTGTCCAAATTCGATCAATTTTCCGACTCGCTCTGTCATCCAAAAAAATGCCGCGTAATTCGCAATCCTTCGTGCTTGAGCCAGGTTATGGGTGACGATAATTATGGTATACCTCCCCGCTAGACGCTGGATCATTTCTTCAACGATACCTGATGATATGGGGTCTAATGCGCTGCAGGGTTCATCCATCAACAAAACAGAGGGCTCTAAAATTAACGCCCGAGCGATGCAAAGCCGTTGCTGCTGCCCACCCGAAAGAGATAGAGCAGATGATTGCAACCTATCTTTGACTTCATCCCATAAACCAACACTTTGCAATGCATCAAATATCTTTGATTCAATTTCTGATTTATTCCTAACACCGTGTTCTTTAAGCGGCAATTCCAAATTTTTTCTTATCGATAATGGAAAAGGATTAGGTTTTTGGAAGATCATTCCAACTTTAGTTCTCAGTGCTCTAACATCAATCGATGCATCAAAAATATTTTCTCCTTCAAAAACAATATCTCCACTCACCTCAGCGCCCGGCACCATATCCGACAAGCGATTTAATGCCGTTAAAAAACTGGACTTTCCGCACCCCGACGGCCCTATTAATGCAGTAATACAACCTTTATAGACCTCTAATGACACATTCGATAACACCATTTCATTATGGTAAGAAACGGCAAGATTGTTAATAGAGAAATGTGGTATCGGATCACAGCAAGGCTCTCCTTGTTCGATAGACCCTAGTGTATATGCATTCCCTTTAACCAAGCCGTTCGACATTGATGATACCTTACAATTTTATTGAGTTTATGATTGCTTGAATATGGTTACTTGAGCCGGCTAATTTTCTTTTCAAGCCAGAATTCTGAAAGGGTGCTGGCAGATAGGTTGATAATAACAACCATGAGGATTAGCACAAGTGCAGACCCATAGCTGGCTTTATCTCCACCAACAACGTTCATTGAAAGGTCGTAAATGTGAACTGCTAAAGCTCTCCCTGAATCATTTATGGATTCTGGCATTCTATCGACATAACCGCTGGTGAATATTAACGCTGCCGTTTCTGCAGTGGCACGCCCGATTGATAGCAATAAGCCTGCAGTTATCGCGGGAGAAGCATAAGGCAGTAGAACTTGCCACAGTAGCGTTGTACGACTCATGCCTAACGCTGCGCCTGCTTTACGCCAGTCTTGAGGAACAGCTGCTAACCCTGCTTCGGTTGTTCGAATCAATATAGGAAGCATCATACATGCCAGTGTTAAACCACCGGATAATATGGAAAACCCTAGATCTAAGAAGCCACAAAAAAACGCATAACCGAACAACCCAAATACTATTGAAGGGACCCCTGCTAAAACATCCAATATGAGCCTGGTCGTTCGCACCCTCTTGCTTGACTTACTTGAAAATTCAGCAAGCCAAATTGCACTGCCTAAGCCAAGGGGTAACACAACAACAAGTGCTGTCATAAGTATAAGTAAGGTAGAAACGATAATTGGATATATGCCGCCCTCTCGGCCAGATCGAGTAGGCTCATCCATTAAAAACTGCCAGCTTAGCTTAGGAGCGCCTTGCACTACAACGTCTGATACCAACCACCCGAAAGCGAGTAAAACCAAACCTGCCATTATCCAAATGATAATTGTGAAACTACGATCAATCATAGCCATTTACCTCTCCACTAGAGAGTCGGCTTGTCATCCAAACAACGCAAATCACTAACACCATCAATAGTAGCCCCGAAGCAAACAATGCCGCACGATGTTCACCTGTAGCATAGGCCATTTCAAGGGCAATATTAGCGGTTAATACCCGTACAGGATCAAACAACCCTGAGGGTGTTTGCACAACATTACCTGCCACCATAAGAACTGCCATGGTCTCACCTAGCGCTCTGACCAGCGCTAATAATACTCCTCCAACGATCCCTTTAGACGCTGTGGGGACAAGAACACCAACTATCATTGATTTTTTAGACAATGCTAATGCAGCTGAATTTTGTAATAAATGGGCTGGCAGAGAGGATAATGCGGATCGGCTGGTTAAAGATATTGTCGGCAAGATCATAAGGGTTAATACGAGTATTGCAGTCAACAAGCTAGCTCCCGGTGGGTGTACATTATTTATCAAGGGCACAAGCTCTGTTAACCCCCACAAACCAAATACGACCGACGGGACCCCAGCAAGAAGCGTTACAACAGAAGAAAACGGTTTTCCGATAACCCTAGGTGCATAATATTCGATAAAAATGGCGCTACCTAATCCCAAGGGAAACGCGAGAACCACTGCCCCTACACTCACAGCAAGGGTCGCCCATAACATTGGTAGTAACCCAAATTTGTTTTCTAAAGGGTACCACCCATCAGAGTTAAAGAATCGGGCCCACGAATCACCCTGAATAACAGGCCAAGCTTCGCTCGCTAAAAAAGCAACAATCAGAATTAAAAGAAGTGCCACTAACCCCATCAACATTGAAAGACCAATCCCTAACCATCGGTCAATATTCTTTGGCGGGCTTAGGAACTCACTCACTTTGACGGTGCAGCCAAGCTCACAAAGTATTGTTCTTCTATAAGGTCATTCACCTCAGAGGATTGAGCAAATAGAATAAATTGTTTTGCTAACCCGTCAGGTGCTTGTTTTGTAATAAGGTTAAGGGGTCTAGACAAGGGGGAGCTCATGGGCAATAGTTTAATGGGTGTTCCATACCCCTCCTCAAACTCAGCAGCCCCAACGGAAACATAACCAATCGCCCCAGGGTTTCCCGATACCGTCTTAATACCCTGTTGGTTGTCTCCAATTATCACGCTCGCTTTGATATTACTATTTTTAAGACCAAAATGATGGAGAAATAACTCTAATGTTGAACGCCCTTCCGCTTTGTTAACTACGGTAATAGGCATTTTAGGTCCACCTACTTGGTACCAGTTTCTAATCTTCCCCGTATATATGTTTTGTATTTGCACATTAGACAGGGAATTAATAGGGTTGCTCTTATTAAGAATGATAGAAATGCCATCAAAGGCGATGGTATGAGAAAACAAATCTGATTCAGATTGATTAAGTGATCGCGAAGCCATTCCTATATCTGCTCGCCCGGTTCTAGCATCCACTACACCTCGAGAAGAGCCTCCCGTTTGCACATCAATCCTAACTCCAGGGTGAGACTTTTCAAACCGTTTTGCCATCTCCAGCGCAAGCGGTGCAACAGTGCTGGAGCCCGTCAATACTAACCTGGTATTCCCTTTGGCATGTACAACCGCTGTACCTGCAAATACTATATATAACGTTAGCAATAGCGTTAGCGATTTTGAGAGCATGCTATACTCCCTCATGAACAGATGTATTGATAGACGCTTTCTCTGATTCACTAAGGGAGGAAAAACTTGCTTGCATTGCTTTCATTAAAGAATAAGGGTCAAGGTCTGAGTTTTGTTCAAGCTCTAACATTAACTCTTGTATTTTTTGTTTAAAGACATTAAAACAAACAGAAAAAGCTTCTCTTTTTTGTGCTTCCGTACCCTCTTGCGCCGCTGGGTCCGGCAAACCCCAGTGTACCTTTTTAGATTCTCCTGGAAATACAGGGCAAACCTCATTTGCTGCGTTACCACATACGGTGACAACAATATCTATATCAAAAGCATTGGCGCCAGAAAATTCATCCCAACTTTTACTTCTCGGTGTGGCAGAAAAACCTAAGTGCTCTATCTGCTCAAGAGCATAAGGGTTAACCTTACCGGTAGGGTTGCTACCCGCACTGCAGGCATCAAAACGCTCCTCTCCAAGAGTGGCAAAAAGCGCTTCAGCCATTATGCTACGGGCTGAGTTGCCAGTACATAAAACAAGAATCCTTTTTTTTCCCTTTAGCAACATGGAGCTGCCCCTTCGTCTACTAGATTAGCGTTAAAAGGTATTGCTTTGCCACAACCTTCAAACAAACCATAATGTTGAGAAAAATCGCCAATAAATTCGAAATGCTCCTGAAAGCGTGTTTCCTGTAGCATTCTCCACGTATTGCCACAAACTGGGAAGACCTTCCCGGTTTGAATGTCATGGTGTTTATCAAGAATAAACCGATGGGGCTGCTCCGGAACGGTGCCTTTATAAATCACAGCCTGGCCATGATCTTCACAATCCTGCTCAAGATCTTCGATTTTGAATAATCGATAAGTAGCAGAGTAAAAACGTATATTTCCTACTCGATTAGCCAGCACTGGGTCCGTCACCTCCAAAGGCCTATCCTCAACCAACCGAGGGTCAGCAAACCCTTGTCTGCGAGATAGTGTCACAAAGTCATTCCAATACAACGCGCCACCTAAACATTCACCGTACAGTACGGGGTCATTTACAACAGCATCGGGGACTCGCCGATCAGAATAGACATCTGAAAAATAGAATTCACCTCCTGGTTTCAGAAGGCGCTGAACACTGGCAAGTACCGCATCTTTATCCGGTGACAAGTTGATAACACAGTTGGACACGATGATATCAAAATACTCATCTTCTAAATCAAGCTCGTCTAGCTTTTCGATATATCCTTTTAAGAAAGTAACATTGTCGTATCCAAACACATCGGCATGGTGTGCATGGTACTTTTCAGCTAAATCAAGCTGCTCCTCTGTCATATCGACACCAACCACTTCGCCTGTGGCTCCAACTAATTGAGCAAGAGCATAAACATCCCGTCCAGAGCCACTTCCAAGATCTAGAATACGACACCCTTTAAGTAATGCGGGACACACCAAGCCACAACCATAATATCTCGATAGTACGTCGGCATGGATATTTGACAGCAGCGGCTTCAACCAATTAGGTACTTGGCTGATATCACAACAAGCGGTAGTTTTTAGATCTTCGGTACTTTGGAGCTGCTTACCGTAATAGTCTTGTACAACGTCATGCATAATCTATTCGTCCAATAAAACGGTTAAAACCTTACATAAAGCAATGATTTAACCGTTGTTAATTCCTGTTTTTAGTGGCGTAACAGGGCCTTGGCGGCCCTTAAGTAGGGTATTTTGAATATAATATTGTCTAGTGTCGTAAGATAAGCGCATTTTCTTACAGTACAATAGAATAAAATTACCCTAACCTCCAAGCGTGAAATTTCTCTAGCCAAGCTAACACTTTTTCGGGGGCGTGGGCGCGTTTCCATTCCCCAGCTGCATATTTATTCGCCTCTGCCAACGTCGGATAGGTGTGAATAGTACCCAAAATTTTATTAAGACCCAATCCATGCTTCATCGCGAATACAAATTCGGCCAACAAATCCCCTGCGTGAGTCCCAACAATCGTGACGCCTAATATTTTGTCTTTTCCAGGTACTGTGAGCACCTTAACAAATCCATCAGTGGCACTATCTGCAATAGCGCGGTCAAGGTCATCAAGTCCATAACGTGTTAATTCAAAATCGATACATTGTTCTTTGGCTTCTTGCTCATTTAGACCAACCCTTGCAACTTCTGGGTCAATAAACGTTGTCCATGGGATTACGGAATAATCAACTTTGAACTTTTTGAAATCACCAAACAGTGAATTAACTGCCGCATACCAAGCCTGGTGGGCTGCGGTGTGGGTGAATTGATAAGGCCCAGCGACATCCCCTGCAGCATAGATATTCGGATATATAGTTTCCAAATAATCATTCGTAACCACCGTGCGCTCAGTGGATACACCAATATCTTCAAGACCATAACCGGTTAATCTCGCCATACGGCCAACTGCGCAAATCAGAACGTCAAACGGCACGCGTTTTTCTTTGCCAGCATGCTCAACTACAATGTATTTGTCCTCCCCTTCCTTCTCACAACGAAGCGCTTTATGCTCGGTAAGAACCTGCACGCCATTTTTCTCTAATGTACTTTTTGCTAGATCAGAAACTTCTTGATCTTCACGAATCATTATTCTTGGCAGCATTTCAATTTGGGCGACTGAAGAGCCTAAGCGAGCAAAACTTTGTGCTAACTCACAGCCGATCGGACCACCACCAAGTACAACCATTCTCTTTGGAGGTTCTTCGTGTTTTGCTAACTCATCCCATAACGTATCACTGGTGAGGTACCCAACGTCGTCCAGGCCAGGGATTGGCGGCACAAAAGGTTGCGCGCCTGCTGCGATAACAATTGAGCGAGCCGTTAGCCGTTGAGTGGTACCATCATTTAAGGCAATTTCTACCGTCCAGGGATCAACTACTTTTGCATAACCCTGCAATACCTCGACACCAAGCCCCGTATATCGCTCAACACTGTCATGGGGCTCCACTGCAGCAATAATATCGTGCACACGGGCCATTACCTTTTTAAAGCTAAATGTGGGTGTAGTGGATTCCAAACCGTACTTTTCACCATCACGCATTTGCTGAGCGACTTTTGCACTTTTAATTAACGCTTTACTTGGTACACACCCATAGTTCAAACAATCACCACCCATTTTATGGGCTTCAACTAACGTCACTTTTGCTTTAACGGCAGCAGCTATATAAGAACTGACGAGCCCCGCTGCTCCTCCTCCGATAACAATAAGGTTACGATCAAATGATTTAGGTTTATTCCATTTTGCATATACTTTTTTCTTTTGGATTGAAGAAATGATTTTTTTAGCTAACAGAGGGAAAACCCCTAATAACGCAAATGATGCTAGTAACGATGGTGACAATATACCTGCCAAGCTATCTATCTGTGCCAATTGCGTTCCAGCGTTCACATAAACTATTGTTCCAGCCAACATACCAACCTGGCTTGCAAAAAAGAACGTCAGGGTTTTTATCGGCGTAAGTCCCATTAAAAGATTAATAAGAAAAAATGGAAATACTGGCACCAATCGTAGGGTAAATAAGTAAAAAGCCCCTTCCTTTTCAATGCCATCATTTATCGCTTGTAGCCGGTCTCCAAATTTTGCTTGAACACTTTCTTTCAATATAAACCGTGCGGCCAAAAAGGCGAATGTCGCACCAATGGTTGAAGCAAAGGACACTATGATTGTGCCCCAAATAACACCAAAAAATGCACCTGCAGCCAAGGTCATCACTGCAGCCCCTGGCAATGACAATGCAGTAACAGCAATATAAATACCTAGAAAACCAAGGCCTACTAACAAAGGTTGAGCCTCTTTAAGCTGAGCAATATGATCTTGACTAGACTTAATGCCCTCTAGGGACAATAACTGATCAACATCAAAAGCAAAAAATGCAATTAACAATGCAGCAATGATGGCGATAATGATGACTTTTTTCATGAGTTTTTAATGATTCCTAATATAATTTCACGCTCTGTCGGTCAGAACCCTGTATTTCTTACACTGATTTCAAAGATTTGATGATGCACTTTTTCAACCCATATTCCTAGCGAGACATCTTGGGTTTGCAGCCACTATTGAAGTCTAGTCTAATAGGTATAATCACGCCCAAACAGGCACGGCCGTGCAAGATTTTGCAAAACAAGAAAAAGCCGGGAAAGGCAAACTATCTAACGCGAAGGTAAAACCCACTCTCCTTCAGCTAATCCAGAAACAACATCAACCATAGCCCCAGGATAGACCTTCCCTATTCTAACAAACCGACGCTCTACGACACCCTTACTCAACACCCGAACGACATTAAGCTGTCCAACTTGGGCCACTCTCTTGCTAGGCACTATCAAAACACTCGTTACGCCTGCTGGAACCCGCAACTGAGCGTACATTCCTGGCAATAAATCTTGTGTATTTTGCAACCTACTTTTAACTAGGAAACTACGCGACCCAGCTCTTCCTGCTGGAACAAGTTCTTCTATGTTTGACGATCGATTTTGCTGTAAGGCAGGAATAACTACGTCTAACGACTGCGCACTGCTTAAAGACAATGCTAACTCTTCTCGTACATAGGCTTCAACCCGTAATGAAAACGGGTTGTACAACGACAAGAGCTGCACTCCTGGCTGCGCGGTATCCCCAGGCTCAGCAAAACGATCAACAATTCGACCGCTAATGGGAGCGGTAACATGGGCAAACCTCAGTGCTATATTGACCTCCCTTAGCGCTTGCTTGGCTTTTGAAAGGTCCGCGGCAAGTGCCTCTCTATTTGCTTGAGCTTTATCCAGATCAGATTGAGCCAGCAACCCTTTTTCTGTCAGATTTTCTGCTCTGCTAAAGGTTTTTTTTGCTTCCATCAATCGAGCACTTACCGATTGAATTGCGGCATCAGCCTGCAACACCCTGGATTGAAGGTCTGTCTGCTCAAGCTCAATCAGTATCTGTCCTTTCTTAACCATATCTCCCGCTCGTACATGAACTTTTCTAATTCTCGCCAGTATCCTAGAAGATATTATGGTTGACTGTTTTGCCTCAATACTTGCTGGAGCCGTCTCAAAAATCGGGTACTCACGTTTTTCAACAGCAATGGCGTTGGTAGTATTGATAGTATTAACAACAATATTTCCAGGGGGGATTTTGTCGTTAAAAGCACCCGCCATCCAGGCAATCATTAGTAACAACCCTACAATAGTCAAAATTGGCACTATGATTTTCATTTGTTTCGATTTCATAATATTAGGCCTAAGTCTGCTGGCTATCTTCAAACACTAATAGATAAACAATCGGTACTACCAACAACGTAAATAACGTGGATGCAATAATCCCAAAGATAATAGCCAATGCGAGACCGCTAAAAACGGGGTCCAAAGTAATAATTAAATTACCTAACAACGTCGTTCCAGCCGTTAACAAAATAGGCCTCATTCGCATGGATCCAGCCTGTATAAGCGCCTCCTTGATCTCCACCCCCCTATCACGAGCCTGCGTTATAAACTCCACCAAAATTAACGAGTTTCGAACAACAATCCCGGCTAACGCAATCATGCCTATCATTGCTGTTGCAGTAAATAATACTGGCTCTGGAGCACCTACAATCTCACGCTCGCCAAACTGATTAAGCACCCAGAAACCCGGCATGATACCAATGATGGTTAACGGTATGGCTGACATGATAATTAGCGAGAGACTGGTAGATCTCGTTTGCACCTTCAAGACAAGAAAGATACATGCAAGCGCGAACATAAAAGCAAGCCCCATATCAATAAATACATCTACAGTAATTCTCCACTCGCCTTCGCCCGTCCAAACAACATCAATACCTTTTGCTAACAACCACTCATCTCCCCCACCAGATGCTAAAAATGTTCTAGTTCTCCAATCATTGGGGATGTTATTTTCAGTACTCTCATCATCACCTACACCGAGATCTGCATTTACGTCTGCGATAACTTCAGCTGGTGTTCTACCCTCAAGCTCCGCCATAACATACACAACGGGACGAAGATCCTTGTGGTGAATGGATGTATCTGCTGCTAACATCCTAAACTTGCCTATTTCCCCCAATGCAACAAGTGGCTGGGGAGCACTTTCTAAACCATTGCGACTACTTTGTTTAACGATACCCGGGCGACCTTTAACCGGGAGGCGCAGCAAATCGTTAAGAGTTGATCTCTCTGAAAACGGTAAGCGGATTATCATTGGTAAAGGCTGAGCTTCTCGTTCAACATGCATAAATCCAACCTGCAGCCCTTGATTCGCCATAACGAGTGTTTGGGTGATATCACGTGTGGATATGCCTGACAGTGCAGATTTTTGTTTGTCAGTGACAAAGCGAAATCGTTGATGATCGTCTTCAACTGTTGTATCGACTTCGGTAACAAACGCCTCTCGCTGTAGTCGATTTTTAACCTTGCGAGCTGCAACTTGAAGATCTTCGTAAGGGGTGAAATTGGATCCATACACCTCAGCAACCAATGTGCTTAACACAGGTGGGCCAGGGGGTACTTCTATCACTTGAGTAACGATACCATTAGTATTTAACGGCCTCAGCATTTTCCTTAGCCTCAAAACAACACCATGGGATTGATGCTCTCGCAGTGCTTTATCAATCAAGGTAACGCGTAATTCAGCAGTATAGGGGGCGACTCGCTGATAGTGGCGTCTAACCATGCCGTTAAAATCAATTGGTGAAGGTGCACCAACAAAACTAGCGACAGCCTGAACTTCATTGATACTCTGAGTGATTTTAGAAACCTTCTCCGTTAAAGCGGCAGTTTCTTCCAGCGTTGCAGATTCAGGCAAATCGATAAGAACCTGGATTTCATTCTTGTTATCAAAAGGCAACAATTTAAGTGGGACCAAGCGAAGCATCGGTAACATGGCTGCACCAACAAATAATACCAGAACACTCCACAATACTATCTTTGACTTTCTACGATCGTTTAATAATGGTCCTAATATTTTTCGATAATTTTTTAATAACCCCGTTTCAACAGCGTGCGTTCTATTATTGATATCATCAGATTCTGTCTTATTAGGTGCTCGCAATATCTTGCTCGCCAACCAGGGCGTAACAACAAAAGCGACAACGGTACTTATCGCAACGCTCACAGGAACATTAAATGCCAATGGCGCCATGTAGGGACCCATCATGCCAGAAATAAATACCAAAGGAATAAACGCAAGTACAATGGTAATCGTTGACATTAATAAAGGTGTTCTAATTTCAGAAATGGCGGCTACAATTCTGTCTTTAACAGACCCCGTACGCTCTTTAAGAAAACGTTCGATATTATCAACCCCAGTAATGGGATCATCCACCAGTAAACCTAACGATAAGATCAGTGCAAACAATGTTACTCGATTAATGGTGTAACCGAACACCATGTCCAGTGCTAACGTTATCCCGTAACTGATCGGTACTGCGATACCAACCACCAGTGCGGGTCGCCATCCTAAGAAAACAGCAATAAAAATCACAACTGTGACGACAGCAAATGCCAAGCTTGAGGTTAAGTTGTTCACTTTTTCGTTCGCAGTTTGCCCATAATCCCGTAACACTTCCACATGAACATCAGAAGGAAATATGCTCTTCTTAAGTTCACCGATAATATCATGAACATCTTCAGCTACTTTTACCGCGTTACTCCCCCCTTGTTTTGCAACGCTAATTGCCACCATGGGGAAATTGCCCTGATTAGCCATATAAGAAGGATGGGTTGGTGAAAAATCTAACCAACTATAGCTATTTGGTTCCGACGGGCCATCAACTATCTCAGCAACATCGTTCAAAAATACCGGTTGGCCATCGACAACATTGATAACTGTTTGCTTTAATTCAGTAACATCACGTATAAAATCACCGCTCTCCAACAGAAAAGACCTGCGATTCAAGGTCCAGCGCCCAGCAGATTGCAAAACATTAGATACCTGTAACGCATTAATAATATCTGATGACGTACTTTGTCTGGCAGCAAGACCTTCAGGTGAAGGGAGGATTTGAATTACCCGTGGTCGACCACCGACGACATTAACCTCACTAGTGTTATCAATCGCCTGCAAATACGTTGACACTTCATCCGCTAAGCGTCTTAACTCAAAATCACTGGTTATGTCTGGTCGATCACTCCACAGTGCCAGCATAAGAATAGGGACATCATCCACCTCGACTGGGCTGACCATCCACGTCGAAATAACTCCAGGCATTTTATCTTGATTAGAATAAAGCTTGTTATAGGTGTTTAGAATGGATGCCTCCCTTTCTTCACCGACAAAAAACCGTAGGGTTACCGATGAACGATCCGATTGCGATGTGGAATAGACGTTTTCGACTCCAGGGATTTGCGCAAGCAGCTTTTCAAGAGGTGTCGTGACCTGGCGTTCAATCTGCTTGGCGGAAAGGCCAGGAGCCTCAACAAGAATATCCACCATCGGCACAACAATTTGAGGTTCTTCTTCCCTAGCGGTAAAGTTAAGCGCCAGCGCACCGAGTAACAACGAAAGAACCAATATGAAAATTGGCAGGCCACCCGATAAGCTATTGGCAATCAGCTTTTCCAGCGGATTAGAGGGCTTCATAACAAATAGTCCCAATGGGTTTTATTAGTATTACGGGGTACAAAACATTGAATACAGACTGTCGAGCAAAACTTTTACTCGTGGGTCTGCTAATCGATAATAAATGGTTTGGGATTCTCGACGTGTACTAACAAACCGCGCATCCCTTAATTTCGCTAGATGCTGAGACAATGCCGATTGCGATATAGGCACAAGCTCATTAAGTTCGCCAACGGACCGCTCTCCCTCGACAAGTACACATAACACCATTAAGCGATTGCTATTGGCTATCTGTTTTAGGAATTGCTCGGCGTTATCTGCTTGGGCGGCCATTTCATTAGGGCTGATTTTCATGATTACTCCATAGTATATCTACACAGTTTAGATTCTTATATTAGATTGTCAACAATTAGATGGCTCTTAATTAGCAACTGCTAATGTATTATAAAAATCTAGCTAAAGTACGCTACAAGACCGACTATTGTCGCTGCAAGTCAACACACTTTAATGTTTACATATTTCATATTAAATACGGTGCCATTTGTGCGTGTTTACGTAGGGGGAAAAATCGAGGTGTATATCAAACGACTGACCAGGGTTATATGGACTCCAATCCAAATGTGGGTTGTGTACCTTTGTAGCGAGTAATTAAAGTGAGGGAAAGCGGTAAAACTCAAACTAGCCATTTTGGGCAGAGGTACCACTATATTCCTGATATTAATTTAGTTGTTAATGGCTACTGACCCACTATTTGAGTCATAAGTTATGTTTAATGATGCGCTTGCTTGATAGGTATAGGTGCACCCCCCTCCGCTATGCACTGCACTATATTCCGAACCGGAGCCTGATGCCACGGTAGGCGCACCTGCCTCCAATACGGCATGCCATATGTCAATACAATCATCGGTGCTATTCAAAGTTAAACTAGTGCCTCTCGTGTCGGCGGGCCACCCATTGGTATTTACTGAAAGGTCCCCCCCCGCTAAAGGGTTTGATATTGGGAAAAAATTAAGTGTCGCTCCAGGACTTCCCGCAGCAAGCCATTTCATGTGAATTATCTGTACACCAGTTTTAAAGGCTGCGCCAGTTCCTGAAACCGTTGCATTATGTGCATTATCGGATAAATCAGCAAATTTCGGTAAAGCAAATGCAGACAACACCCCTAAAATCACGATAACCACGATTAATTCAATTAGGGTAAAACCTTTTTCTATCACCATGTACATCTCTATACTCGATTCCGTCATGTCTCTGATTAGGGTGTACGAAAGCCAAAACGACCAAGTTATAGAATAGCTCAATAAGAAATTTTTACCCCCCCTCATTTTATTTGTCGGCTACCTAGATGCAAGACCTACTGTAAAGTCATTAGACATGAGCTAATGGAGCAATAAACTCAGATTTAGTGCTTTAAGTACAGACAAGCTATCAAAGCCTAACATCGACAATCATTCAAATAGTCATGTTTTAATATACTTAGGACTATAAACAATGTCGATTTATACAATTGAGATAGCTTTTCATTAACGAACAAGCGCAACCGCTTTTATTTGTGCAAACACCACATCACCAACAACAAGCGACAGCTGCTGTTTAGAATACAACGATATTCGTGCGAGTAAAAACTGGTTCCCAACAGTGAGTTTTACAACAGATTGCCCTTTTACTTCGTTATCTTTAATCTCAACAATTGTACTTTCTAGCACATTCAAGATACTGGTGCGTAATGGACGGTCCAGGCAAATACTAACATCCTTGGCGACGATCCTAAGTCGCACAATATTCTTACCGTCCAGCGGTGCAAAAGGGATTCTAAATCTATTCCCATCAACATTGATAGATGTTAACAACACCTTGGGTTTGGGAGTTCCAGGATTTGCCCCTATGCCTGTTACGTTATTGCTTTCACAGCGTCCTTCCAAAATACTAAATGCATTGGCTTGCTCTGCTAGCGGACTATTGATATCTGCAACCGTTTCTAATAAAGGGCCATGTTTGTACGTTTTTCCATTTTCCATTAATACAATAAAATCTGCTAGCCGAGCAATTTCATCGGTTGCATGGCTCACATATAACATAGGGATTGAAAATGCTTGGTGAAGCTTTTCTAAATATGGCAGTATTTCTGATTTACTTTGATGATCCAAGGCTGCCATTGGCTCATCCAATAACAAGAGCTCCGGGCCAGACAGTAATGCGCGAGCTATCGCGACCCTCTGGCGCTCTCCTCCTGACAAAATCCCCACGGATTTATCAATAAGTTTTTCCATTCCCAATAAGGATACTGCATCATCAAATGCTATACGGCGCTTATTTTCTTTTGTTCGCTTTACGCCATAAAGCAAGTTTTTTCTTACATCGAGATGGGAAAACAAATGACTGCGCTGAAACACATAACCTACATTTCGCTTATGAGTGGGCAATCGACTATGTATCCAATCAACGTCACCGAACTGGATGGAACCCAATACATCTTTTTCTAAACCTGCAATAGCTCGTAACAATGTTGTTTTACCGCACCCTGAAGGCCCGTAAATTGCGGTAATTCCTTTTGCGGGAGAACAAAAATTTGCCTGCAACGTAAAATCATTTCTTTTTAGTGTCACATCAACACGTAAGATTTTTTCAACGGAATCAAACTCATTAGAGGACATGTTAGGAGGGCTTCACTTTTTGTTGGCTCAGATAAGTAATTAACAACATAACAAATGATAAACACAATAGTGTTCCAGATAAGTAATGAGCCTGTGAATATTCCATGCTTTCAACATGATCATATATGGCAATGGAGACCACCCGCGTTTCATCAGGAATATTACCGCCAATCATTAGTACAACACCGAACTCTCCAAGTGTATGAGCAAAACCGAGCACACTTGCCGTGAGATAGCCTCTTTTTGCCTGCGGGACAGCAATACTAAAAAAACGATCCCATGAGCTTGCCCCCAACGTTGCAGCTGCATCCATTTGACGCCTGTCTGTTTGAGAAAATGCATGCTGTAATGGTTGAACTACAAAAGGCATTGAATAAATGACGGAACCAATGACTAGCCCTGAAAAAGTAAAATTGAGAGAGCCTACCCCCATAGCTGCGAGTAAGCTACCGATTGGTCCATTAGGGCCAAGTGCTAGCAATAAATAAAACCCCAAAACGGTAGGAGGTAAAACAAGAGGTAAAGCGACCATTGCCTCTATGACCCCTTTCCATCTCCATTTAGTTTGTGTCAACCACCATGCAAAGGGGGTGCTGATTACAAGCAATATTGATGTCGATAATAACGCCAGTTTCAGCGTAAGCAGTAAAGCCGAAATACTTGCTTCATCCAGCATCAGCAGAACCTACAATTTTATATCCATTGTTTTTTATAATGCTTGTGGCAATAGGCCCTTTAATAAAATCGACAAACAACTGCGTTAACTCCTTATTATTTAGCATTATTGCTTGTTGCTTGATTGGTTGATACAACGTTTCGGGAATCAACCTGTAGTGGTCAAGAATCATTTTATAGCGTTCTTTTTCGGCCTTAAATAACCTTTGGTCTAGCACCTGTGAGCGAGCAAGAAAGGCTAGATCAGCAGTACCTGACATTACGAATTGAAGTGTCTGACTAATATTCTCACCTCGAATAACCCTAAGCTTCGGTCCATCCTTCGACGTAAGCCCAGCAGGCAATAGTATATTAACAACATCTTGGGCAGCTTTACCGTAAGGTGCTAACTTGGGGTTTGCCATTGCTAATGTCTTAATACGTTGATTGCTTAGCAGAGTTTTTAACCCATTTTCACCTAGAGAGGCTGTATTAGGCTGGTTTACGTTGGAGATTTCTGGTGACCATACAACCAGCAAGCCCTCTGCATAAGTAAAGCGTGATCCTTTAACGCCAATATCCTTGGTCTCTAGTAACGCTGGCCTAACCTCATCAGCGGCAAAAAACAGGTCAAAGGGGGCACCCTGTACAATCTGCGCGTAGTGCTTTCCTGTAGACCCACCCGATAAGCGAACAACTCTGCCTGTGTCGTTTTCATAGGTATCGACAAGCTGCTTCATAGTGGATAGAAAATTTGATGCTACTGCAACAGTTACCTTATTATCATTGAATACCTCGACTAGCGCGGCAAACACTGAATTTGAAGTTAACACGAAGCACAACAGACCAAGCCTAAGACTCTTTGCCGTCATTACTTAGCTCCAATTGAAAGGAAAAAAATTGTAATATACCACTGTCGACGCTTTATATACTACAATACCCACCAGATAACCCTTTAATGTAGTCCTTACGATACAAACAAACCCAATTACAACCCCCTGGAGACACATATGACAATTGAAAACGTTGAAGAAGTAGAAGCTGAAATAGAAGAAGGCCTATCTGCTTACATCGATCTATTACTTCAAAATGTAAAATCACCTGTAAAACGCGCTTACGCAAAGCAGTTACTATTGAATGATTTCAATGCAACATTGCCCCGTGGTATTTACATGGACAATGACATGTTTTTGGATTTTGAGGTTGGTGCAGAAAGCACAGAAAGCGAAGTATAACGCTAAAAGTCGCAATAGAGATTGATAACGTGCTTCTTTCATCAATCTCTATTAATTACTCCCAAATCAAAGATTCCTAATCTGAATCGCGTCAACGCCCGCCCCAGCAATAACGTCTGATATAACCACAACCTTATCGCCAGCCAACAACCCTTCTCGCGCTTTAAGTGCTAAAAACGCGTTATGCAGTGTTTTTTCTGGATCACTACTGAACGTTAATCGATTTGGTATGACATTTCGATTGAGTGACAGCACCCGTCGCGTTCTACTATCATTAGTAAACGCATAGATAGGCGTTTTGAACGGGCGGCAATTAGTTACATAATTGGCCATTAACCCCCTCCGTGTTATTACTACAATACCTGCCACACCCAACGCCTCTGCTAGCTCTACAGCAGAATGAGCCAAGTGTTGCTTATCCGTTTCTTTCACTAGTTTTTTACTTAGATTAAGACTTTCTTCTTTCTCTGATGTTTTGGCAATCCTATCTAAATACTCAACGCACTTAACCGGGTATTTTCCAACAGTTGTCTCTCCAGACAACATGATAGCGTCTACTTCCTCGTAGATAGCATTAGCAACATCCGTCACTTCAGCTCTCGTAGGTATTGGGTTTTCAATCATAGATTCAAGGAGGTGCGTAGCAACAATGCAGCGCTTCCCTCTTTCATGGCACTTTCTAACCAGTAAACGCTGGACATTGGGAAGTTCCTCTACGCGAATTTCAACACCAAGATCCCCTCTTGCCACCATTACGCCATCGACCTCATTAAGAATTTGGTCAATATTCCTTACACCCTCTTGATCTTCTATCTTGGCAATGATTTTAATTTTGTCCTTCTTGTCTCCCAATAGAACTTTTAACTCTCTTACATCCGATGCTTGGCGAACAAATGACAAGGCAATATAATCAACCTCCTGCTCTATACCAAACTTGATGTCTTCCTTATCTTTTTTAGTGATAGCGGGTAAGTTGACGTGAATTCCAGGCAAGTTGACGTGGCGTTTACTTTTAAGCGTTCCACCGTCAATTACCTTGCACTTCATCGTCTTATCTTTTTTGGAAAGCACCTGAAGATTAATTAGCCCATTATCAACGGTGATGATGTCATCAATACCTACCGTATCAACAATGTCGTCGTAGTTAATAGGAATCGAACTTTCTTCAACATTGACGTTTCTAGCGGCAACAGTCACCACATCACCATTTTTCAATTCAATATTTTCTTTGAGATTGCCTGTGCGAATTTCAGGTCCTTGGGTATCTAACAATAGCGGAATAGGATATTTGATTTTTTGGTTCAGCGTTTTAATCGATTTAATGACTTTACTATGAGACTCGTGATCACCATGGGACATATTTAAGCGGACCACGTCCATTCCCGCCTCCGCCAGGGCTGAAAGCATATCAAAGCTGTTCGTGACCGGGCCAATCGTACATATGATTTTGGTTTTTCTCATAAGGAAAGAACTCTCGTAAATGGCATGCATATCGCCACCCTAAACAAGGCAATAACATACTTAGAGTAAGGGTATAGATTGAAAATTAACCCTGTTAGGCGATATTGATTGTAAGCAGTATAGGCGAACCCCCGGAGACCAGCGTTGCCATTGGTCAATTAACCTAAAATATTATGAAAATCACTCACTTGTGATCATTTGTTGTACATTGACTCAATGCCGTTAATAAGGTAATTTACCGCTTCGTTTAGATGCCTAATACGCATTGGGCCTATCCAATATAGGCGCCTATGTTATCAGTACATATTGCCTACACGTTTTTGAGTTACTCGCATGCAGCCCACATTCCCTTTCACAGCAATTATTGGCCAAGAGCAATTAAAAATAGCGCTTATTTTGTCAGTCATTGACCCTGATCTTGGTGGATTACTTATTAGCGGCCCAAGGGGGTGTGGAAAATCAACCGCAGCACGAAGCCTTGCTGATCTTATTCAAACCCAAGATCACTTTGTGAATTTACCACTCGGAGCCTCAGAAGACCGTGTCATTGGCTCCATTGATGCGCAAAAAATCCTTACTAATGGAGAGGTCTCCTTCTCTCCTGGCCTATTAAAAAAAGCCGACGAAGGTATGTTATATGTTGATGAGGTTAATTTATTGCCTGATCATCTCATTGATATTTTACTAGACGTATCTGCCAGTGGTAGAAACTATGTAGAGCGGGACGGTCTATCACATCAGCATAGCGCTCGTTTCGTCCTGGTGGGAACAATGAACCCAGATGAGGGAGAACTTCGACCTCAAATTTTAGATCGATTTGGATTAATGGTAGAACTTCAAGGGCCTGCGTCAATTGAAGAAAGGGTTCAAATCACCACCCAAAGAATTGCCTTTGATAAGAACGCAAAACAATTCAGCCAAGCAAATGATGAGCAACAGGCCACGCTAAAACAAAGAATTGATAGCGCTCAACAGTCTGTAGGTAGTGTTCTAGTATCAAATGACATTCAAACCAGTATTGCAACCCTATGCCATGAAGCTGGTGTTGACGGTCTTCGGGCTGATATCACCCTAACAAGGGCTGCAAAAGCCTATGCTGCGTTTCATGCAGATGCCAATGTTTCTGAAACGCATATTGATGCGGTTAAAGAGCTTGTATTACTACACCGAAGAAATAACACAAATAACTCCAGTCAGGGAAGTGATACTGGGAGCCAGCAACAACCTGACAATCATTCTAGTAATGAGCCGAGTGACAGTTCAAGTGATTCTCAAGGAAACAATCAAGCTAGCCCACAAGGTAGCTGGGGGGAATTAACACCAGAATCGGTTGATTCCGCTGACAAGCAATCATTTAAAGTATCCAAGCAATACCCTGATATAAGTACCCTAAAAAAAAAGTCTAATATAACTACTTCGACCACTGCGTTACCAGGCAAACCTTCGAGTAAAAACACCAGTCGTCGGCTTAGTGAGAGAGGAATGGTGACGACTCAGATTGATTGGTTGTCTACCATTATCGACAGCTATGCCAATAATTTTGACATGCTTTCTAACTTACAATATAAGCATAAAAAAACCGGACGAAACCATCTACACGTTCTACTTGTAGATACGTCCTCTTCAACCATTGGCGGAGAGGCGTTAAAAAACACCAAGGGACTCATTCGCAGCATTGCATCACATGCTTATCTCAAGCGAGAGTTACTATGTATTATTCAATTCGGCAACAACAAAGTTAGTATTATTCAGCCTCCACGTCGACCGCCAAAATCCTTTATACCAATACTTAACAGTTTGAAAGCCGGCGGAGGAACCCCCCTCAGAAAAGCACTAAAATATACCGAAGCTATATTTCAACGATGGGATCAAAATCAGCAGCACACAGATCGCTCGCTATATTTGTTTACAGATGGTCGTAGTAACGACACGGTATCTGATATAAAAATCCGCTCTCCACTAACGGTCATCGATACGGAAAATACAGCCTTAAAAATAGGCAGAACAGCGCGTATTGCATCAGCGCTAAAAGGCAACTACTGCCACATCAATTCATACGTAAATACCTGCGCCACTGTATAAAGACTTTCATAAATGAGACGAACATGACGACCGAGCAAAACAAACACCAGCAAAAAATGACAAAACGCAAAGAAGTAATGGATGCGAAGATAGCCAAAGCCACTGAAGAGCGTGGCGTATTAATATTAATGAAAGGTAATGGCAAGGGTAAGTCTAGTTCTGCATTTGGAACTATGGCTCGAGCACTCGGGCATCAACAAAAAGCTGGCGTCATTCAATTTATTAAAGGTAGAAAGCACACCGGCGAATTTCTGTTTTTTAAAGACCACCCTCAAATTGATTTTAACGTGATGGGGCATGGATTTACCTGGGAAACCCAAGATAAGCAACAAGACATTGAAGCAGCTAAAAAAGCATGGGTAAAGGCAAAGTCCATGTTAGAAGACCCATCCCTTAACATTTTGATATTTGATGAGCTTAGCTATATGTTCAAATACGGGTACCTTGATGTTGCTCCAGTAGTTGAAGCATTGCAGAACCGGCCTAAGCATCAAAATGTAATTATTACTGGCCGCACGATGGCAGTTGAATTACAAGAAATAGCAGACACCATCAGTATTGTACAAGATGAAAAGCACGCTTTCCGTCAAGGCGTAAAAGCACAAGCAGGAATTGAGTGGTAATAATGCAAACACAAGAAGCTTCCTGCCCTGCGCTATTTGTTGGCGCACCCGCATCAGGCGAAGGCAAAACAACCTTTACCGCAGCGCTTGCACGCTACCATCGAAACCAAGGCCGTCGCGTTACCGTATTTAAAACTGGCCCTGATTATCTTGATCCATTGATACTAGCCCAGGCCAGTGGCCGCCCGGCTATTCAGTTAGATATATGGATGGCAGGCGAAGAAGCCTGTAAAGAGCTTTTGTTTGAAGCCGCAAAAATATCTGACCTTATTTTGGTCGAGGGTGTTATGGGCTTATTCGATGGCAAGCCTAGCGGTGCCGACCACGCAGAGATATTCAATTTGCCAGTAGCTGTTCTCATAAAATCCGGGAAAATGGCACAGACATTTGGAGCCGTTGCTTTTGGGTTAGTGAACTACAGATCAGCGCTTAACATTTACGGAGTCATCGCAAATGGCGTAGCCAGCGTTCGCCATCGAGACTTAATTACCGGCAGTATGCCCTCTGATATTAAACTACTCGGATGCGTCCCAAAACAACCCGATGTTGCATTGCCTGAACGGCACCTAGGACTCGTAAACCCAAACGAAATTGATGATATCGAAGCCCGACTCGATGCACTTGCCAAAAGCCTTGAGGGAACGGAGTTAACCGAACTGCCACCTACAGTATCGTTCAGTAAAGCGCGACTCGCTGACGTACCTACATTACTTTCTGGTAAAGTCATTGGTGTTGCAAAAGATGAAGCCTTTAGTTTTATTTATGATGCAAATATTAAAACCCTACAGGCTATGGGAGCAACAATTGCTTACTTCTCCCCTATTCACGACCATTCAATTCCGCCTATTGATGCGATTTGGTTTCCTGGCGGCTATCCTGAACTCTACCTTGATCTACTGGCTAAAAACGCTTCGATGATTTCAGCAGTAAAAGCATTACAGGACACCAACACACCGATGCTCGCGGAATGCGGTGGTATGTTGTATTTACAAAAAACATTTACGGATATAAACGGCAACAAAACACCCATGGCAGGGATCTTTCCCGGCAACGGCTATATGCGGCCAAAAGGCGGATGTCATGGAATGCAAACAGCCCCTTTACCTGAAGGTGACCTTCGCGGCCACGCTCATCATAGGACTGCCAGCGATTGCGAACTAGAGCCAATTGCTCATGGTAAAAGAATCACGCACCCATCTCCTGGTGAACCTATATATCGCTACAAGAGCCTTACAGCATCTTATTTGCACCTGTATTTCTCTTCAAATATTCAAGCCATCGCTACACTATTTTCAAAACAGGAAGTTCAATAACAATGTTTGAATTATTATCATATCCTCTGCTGGCTACGGGATTAGGGTTAGGATTACTTCATGCCTTTGATGCTGACCATATTATGGCTGTATCTGCTCTGGCAAATGATGAAAAAAAAACCAAAGCAATCACACGCTATGCTTCGATGTGGGCCATAGGGCATGGAAGTGTATTGTTATTGATGGGGGGGGTAGCAATATTATTTGGCTTGGCATTCCCAGCAGCACTTTCCGAATGGGCTGAATATTTTGTTGGGGTTATGTTAATCGCCCTAGGCGCTTATTCGCTGCGCTCTCTCCTTAAACAGCGACTTCATATCAACATACATAGCCACGGCGACATCCACCACGCACACTATGTAGTGAAGGAATCTAGTCACCACGACCATCGCCCTATATTTGTCGGCGTCGCCCACGGTGCAGCGGGTAGCGCCCCTGCATTAGCTTTGTTGCCCGCGATCAATCACCAAAGTGCAGTATCAACATTACTCTACTTGGTCATATTCTCGTTCGGTGTCCTTACCAGTATGACTATATTTGGAACCCTATTAGCCTATGCTCAAAAGGGTATGGGCCGAATACACACTCATCTTGTTGATACATTTAGGGCCGCAATTTCAATCGCCACCATCTTTTTAGGGTTCTACTGGGTTGCAGGTTAATAACAAGAGTTACTAAAACGAATGAGAGAAGAAACGGCTGAAAAAATTGTAAAGCTACGTAGTGGTTATACAACAGGTTCCTGCGCTACAGCTACCGCCTATGCTGCGGCCTCTCTACTACTTACCCAAAAAAAACTAGCCCGCTGTTCTATAACATTGCCCAAAGGCAAACATGTAGAATTTGTTATTGAAAGCAACTGCATAGAAAATATCACCGTCGAAAGCAATACAACCGAAAACAGTCGCGCCACAGCAAGCACCATAAAAGATGCCGGTGATGATCCAGATGTAACCCATCAAGCAACTGTGTTTTCTACCGTAGAACTTACTTCCACTAAAGGCATCGAATTTTATGCTGGTGATGGTGTTGGTATGGTCACGAAACCAGGGCTTCCAATACCTGCCGGCCAACCCGCAATAAACCCAGTTCCACGAAAAATGATACAAGATCATCTCGCCCAATTAGCGGAACTGCATTCTTACAAAGGAGGGTTCAAGGTTTGGGTTGGCGTAATAAACGGGGTACATTTAGCGACAAAGACGATGAATGCCCGACTTGGTATAATCGGAGGGTTATCCATTCTGGGCACTACCGGCATCGTTAGGCCATTTTCCTGCTCCGCCTATATAGCATCAATTCAACAAGGCGTTGATGTAGCGCTTAGCAATAATGAGTCTCACTTGTTTGCATGCACGGGAAACAAAAGTGAAGACGCAGCTATCCGCCTATTCTCCACTGAATCTACCCCTCTTAAAGAAATAGCACTGATTGAAATGGGTGATTTCATTGGCGCAGTATTGAAACACATTAAAAAACTAAACACAGCGGATACAAGCAAAGTGCCTCTTCGTCGCTTAACTATTGTAGGTGGCTTTGGAAAACTCAGTAAATTTGCACAAGGGCATTTGGATCTTCATAGTAAATCATCCTCTATAGACTTGGATTTCTTAGCCAGCGTTGCCAGTGAGCTGGGTAGTCCGACGGATACCTGCGATAAGATGAAGCAAGCCAACACAAGCATCGAAGCATTATCGATAGCGGATGAAGTTTGTACAGGTTTGGCAGACAAGTTATGTCATCTAGGGGCTAAAAATGCTCAAAAATACTTACCTAATGACACTGACATCGATGTCATCGTTATTGACAAACAGTCTCAAGTTCTTGGGTCTTGGTCTAGCATAATTCACGGTATAACGTGAAGTGACGACATCAGGAGCGAGTACTATGCAAAGTAACACACCGACTAACGTGTTACTCCTTGGCGGCATATCGGAGGCCAAAAAGCTAGCACAAAAGCTCCATGATAACGGCGTTTCGCTTGTTTATAGTATACAGGGCAGTGTCCGAGGGTTTAATGCAGACTATGAAGTTACTTCCGGTGGATTTTCTCAATACTGCAATAATGAGGCTTCGAAAAATAGCAGCGTATCTGGGTTAAAGGTTTTCCTAGGAAAAAACAACATCACGCTGATAGTAGACGTAACCCACCCGTACGCCAACGCCATGAGTGTAAATGCACAAGAATCAGCAAAACACATCAACATTCCCTATCTACAGTATACAAGGCCCTCTTGGAATATAGAAAAGCTAGCGGCTCCTCCTTGGCCCTTACAGGTACAAGAGTTAGCATCATACGAAGAAATCTTATCTAAAACACATACTTTTAAGCGCCTCTTTTGGGCTGTTGGGTACAATTCACTCATCAAGCTTGAGCATCATCACCCATCACATCAGCAATGGATCTTTAGAGCCGCTAAAAAACCTTCTGTTGAATACTTAGAAGGGCCTGAGGGAGGTGTTACACGCCTGGATTTCATCCAGCAAATTGGTCCGTTTACCCTTCAAGATGAAACCGAACTCTTTCAACAGAAACACATTGATGCACTTATTTGTAAAAATAGTGGCGGTAATTTCAATGAAGCCAAGTTAAAAGCCGCCTCAGCTCTTGATATTCCTGTTTTTCTACTAAAACGGCCGAATAAAATTGCAGCAAACCGTCAATATTCTTCGATTGAAACGCTGTTCAATGCGATAATCGCCCGCATATAAACCTGCTAACCACAAAGGCACCCATCGATGACTGAAAAAACCAACAAACCCGCAATTCTAGTGGTAGGCCACGGATCTCGAGACGTAGACGGTGTGGGTGAATTCATGAAGCTCGCAGAGCATTTCACCCAGCAACACCCTGATCGATTATGTACTACGGGTTTTTTGGAATTTGCTCGACCAGTCATCGCTGATGGTGTTGAAAAGCTTGTAAAGCTAGGTGCCAAAGAGATCGTTGCTGTCCCAGGCATGCTAATGGCCGCAGGTCACGCTAAGAATGACATTCCTAGTGAGCTAAACACGATCATGCAGGAGTACGATGACCTAAACATCGTTTATGGTACGGAGTTAGGCGTAGATCCTAAAATGATTAAAGCTGCCTCTGAGCGTATCAAGGAGTGCGAATCACAATTTAGCGATACTTATGACCGTAAGGATACCTTACTCGTTGTTGTTGGCCGTGGAGCATCTGACCCTGATGCCAATTCCAATATCACCAAAATTACTCGTATGCTTGAAGAAGGCATGGGTTTTGGTTGGGCAATGACAGCTTTCAGTGGCGTTACTACACCATTAGTACCGGAAGCACTAGAGCGTGCCCACGGCCTAGGATTCAAACAGGTTATTGTCTTCCCCTACTTCCTATTCACTGGCCGCTTAGTGAAAAAGATTTATCAATGGGCAGACGAATATCAAGAAAAACACACTGACGTCAAAGTGGTTAAAGCACCCTATTTAAATGACCACCCGCTGGTCATGGAAACCTTCGATGACAAGCTAAATAATGCAGACGAAGGCACTGGCAACATGAACTGTCAGCTCTGTCAGTATCGTGTACAGATATTGGGTAATGAACAAAAGGTTGGCTTACCTCAAGAGGGCCATCACCACCACGTGAGAGGATCTGGAACCGACGCAGACCATGACCATGGTGATCACGGTCACACACATGACCACTGAAACATGCGCTGAAAAGGGTCAACAATCTTATATAAAAGACCCTCATGCCATAGAGCAAGAATCCTTTAACCGGATTCGCGCGTTATCAAATCTAACCTCGTTTGATAGCGATCAGTCGCAAATTGCTATGCGTTTGATTCATACCTGTGGTGACCCTGGGATATCCGATGCTATACGTATAAGCGAACAAGCCGTTACATCAGGCTTAAAAGCTATCGTAAATAACGCACCGATTTTGTGTGACGTTGAAATGGTGAAGCACGGATTAACCAAACGGATGATTAAGCAAGATGTCCATTGTTATCTCAATGACGACCGCGTACCTGAACTAGCAAAGCAACAAGGTGAAACACGCACCATGGCAGCTTTACGCTACTGGGAGCCTCACTTAGAAGGCTCCGTTGTACTTATCGGTAATGCTCCCACAGCACTATTCCGATTAATGGAAATGATTCAAGCAGGATCTCCCCAACCCGCACTAATTATTGGTGTCCCCGTTGGTTTTGTAGGTGCCGCTGAGTCCAAAAATGCGTTAATTGCATTTGGCGATAAACATTCAATTCCCTATATCACCGTAGCGGGTTTTGTAGGTGGAAGTGCAATGACCGCTGCGGCATTTAACGCGCTACTTCGATTAAGTAACAATATCCGATTTTAATTTATGACCAATTCCATTACAGCACTGGATATTGTAAGCATGGGAGTGGGAGACGTTTCTTCTCTACCCTCAAGCGCAATACAAGCATTGAGTTCGGCTGATTCGATTATCGGTGCAGAGCATCACTTCGTATCCTTAGAGGGTATAGAAGTCACGGGCACACAAATCCACTACGCCTCCCCCTTCAGCCATGTAAAACAGCAACTACTATCCTTAAGTGGGAGAGTTGTTATTTTAGCATCAGGTGACAGTCTTTTTTTTGGTATTGGTCAATGGGTAAATACATATTTCTCAGACCTTGAACCAACGTTTCATGTCAATGTTTCGAGTATTCAAGCCGCTTGCCATCTTATTTCAAAACCTTGGCAATCCCTTGAATTGTTGACAGCTCACGGGCGACCTTTGACTAACGTTCGAAGTGCATTACAAAACAACCGGTTATACGGATTACTTACCGATAAAAACAGTCAACCACATGATGTTGCAACAATACTTCGGCAAGCGGGCTTCGGTAATTCAACACTTTGGATATGTGAAGCGATCGGGTCACCTCAGCAACGGATAACGGAATGTGCTGTCACAGAGATCCTTGATGACGAGAAACCATCGTCCCTGCCTAACAATCATTTGCCAGAAAAATACCACCCTCTTCACGTCACAATATTTGAAACCTCAGGTAAAGGAAATATTCTGCCAGAGTTTCCAGGTATAGCAGACGCATTATTTTCCACTGACGGTGAGAAAAAAGGATCCGGACTTTTAACGAAAAAAGAAGTTCGCATCAATATATTGAGTTTGTTACAACCAACCGCTGGAGATATTGGTTGGGATATCGGTGCAGGTTGCGGCGGAGTATCTGTAGAATGGGCGCGTTGGAACAAAGAGGGTAAAGTGTATGGCATTGAATATCACCCCGAACGTTTACACCACATTAAGGAAAACCAACGTCGTTTCGGTGTCGCCAACAACCTCAATATCATTGAAGGACGAGCTCCTCAAGCTCTAGATCATTTGCCTAATCCACAAAAAATATTTATCGGCGGCAGTGGCGGTGAATTAACCTCGATATTAACCCTATGTTGGGAAAGGCTAAGCACTAACGGTAAACTTGTTGTTGCCTGCGTCACCGAGAACAACAAATCAAGCGCACTTAATTTTGCTCAAAATTTAACGATTAATACAAATACTGACTCCCAAGAGGCCGTCACTGAAATAGTCCAGGTATCCGTATCAAAAGGCGACACACTTGCAAACCAATTGGTTCTCCGACCCCAGCTTCCGGTTTTACTCATATCTATTACCAAGATTAGGCAAAAACATTGAGCACATGTAACGCTACATTTTACGGCGTGGGCGTAGGCCCTGGCGACCCAGAACTCATTACACTAAAAGCTGCACGTATCATTAAAAGTGCCGATGTTGTTGCGTATATCACCAATACAAAGGGCGGCTCTGTAGCAAGAAATATTGCCTCCAATGTACTAGCGGAAGCTCACTCTGCACAAACTACGTTACCTATCGAAATATCTATGTCTATAGGGCGGGCCGACATCAACACCGCATATGACAAAGCGGCTAGTCTAATAATTGCATCCATGCAGAAAGGGAAAAGCGTTGCCTTTTTGTGCGAAGGTGATCCACTGTTTTTTGGTTCATTTATTTATCTAATGGATAGAATATCCGAATACCAGAACTGCCAAATAATCCCTGGAATAACATCCGTTAATGCCGCAAGCGCCCAGCTTGCAACGCCGCTAACGATATTATCAGAAGACATGGCAATTATCTCATCTCGCTCAACGGATAAAAAAATAGCAGATACGTTAAAAGCTTACGATACCGTAGCGATTTTAAAAGCAGGCCCTCAGCTACCACGATTAGCGGTATTGTTACAAACAGTGGGCCGTGCTGATGAAACTCAGTACATTGAATATGCGACACATGAAAGTGAAAAAATCATCAGGGATTTATCGTTAATAACAGATAAGAAAGGGCCCTATTTTTCTCTATTATTAATCACTCGTAAAGAGAGAGAATATCGTTGTGACTAACCCTCCATCCAATTCTCCATCTATCGATCAAACTGCCGTGATCATCTCATTGACGGATGAAGGCAAAGCCCTTGCCGAAAGAATTGTGTTATTACATTCGTCGGCGGATACGACCTGCCAACACTACTTACATCATCACAAACCTAAGCCTTTTGCGGAAACAGTCGTTAAACTGTTTAATGATGGCCATCGACTTATATTTATATGTTCAACGGGTATTGTGATGAGAACGCTCGCACCACACTTAGCTGATAAATATAAAGACCCTGCAATACTAGTGTTAGACCAACAAGGAGAACATGTAATCCCCTTGCTCTCTGGTCACGAGGGTGGCGCCAATGAATGGGCAAGATCCCTTGCTAACGCCTTAGGTGCAATGGCAGTTATTACTAGCGCAGAAAAGTACACCCTCCCGGTATACACCCTTGGCATTGGGTGTGATCGAGGTTGTCCAATAGAAGACATTGAGTCACTAGTTGAGCGTGCATTGGGCCAATTAAAGCTGAAATACACTGATGTAGATAAATCATCCATCCAATGCATTGCAAGCATTAACCTTAAAGCAGATGAAGTTGGTCTTTTGGAATTTTGTAAAAAAGCGTCAATCAACCTAGATGTATTCACTGCAAAAACGCTCCGCACTGTTGAAGACCAGCTGAGCTACAAGTCCGACATAGTGTTCAAAGAAGTGGGGTGTTATGGCGTAGCCGAAGCTGCCGCCCTACTTTCTGCGTCAGCCGTCACGGGTAATCATGCTGAAATAGTGCTCCCCAAATTAAAATCAAAACGCGCTACCTGCTCCGTAGCTCGAAGTTATACGTCCAGCAATGATCGCTAATCCATGCCCCATAAGCACAAAGCAATACGCGTTACGTTATAGAACCAAACACAAGCAAACTGTCAACACCTAGAGGTATTAACTTGAGTAAATTATATGTCATCGGCACCGGACCAGGTGACTTAAACTGGTTAACACCAGCAGCTAAAGAAGCAATCAACCAATCAACAGATTTAGTTGCCTACGGACTTTACCTCAAGCTCTTGGGAGAACTCACCGAAGGTAAAGTATGTCACGAACAGGACCTTGGTGAAGAAATTCAGCGGGCTGAAAACGCGCTTAATCTAGCGTCATCAGGTAAAACTACAAGCCTGATTTCAAGCGGTGATATTGGTATCTTCGCAATGGCGACATTAGTATTTGAACTTCTTGACACGAAATCTAAACCTGAATGGCATGATGTGGATATCCAGGTATTACCAGGTATTTCAGCCATGCAAGCGGCAGCCAGTCGTGTGGGCGCGCCACTTGGTCATGACTTCTGTGCAATCTCCTTATCCGATTTATTAACGCCTTGGGAAACAATTGAAAAAAGAATCACTTGCGCTGCAGAGGGTGATTTTGTTATTTCGTTCTATAATCCTGTATCCAAAAAACGAGATTGGCAACTACAAAAGGCGAAAGATATTTTACTCACTAGCCGACCAGGAACCACACCGGTGATCCTCGGTAGAAACCTAACCCGAGAAACCGAAGCGATAACCATCACAACACTAGAAGCCCTCGACCCGACACAGGTTGATATGCTGACATTAGTGATGATTGGCAATAGTGAAAGTAAAGTTATTGAATCTACACCATCGAATGGTGAAACAAGGCAGTGGGTGTACACTCCTCGCGGCTATAGTAAAAAACTTATATAGAAGAAGACCCTGACATGAAAGTATACTTTATCGGCGCAGGCCCCGGCGACCCAGATCTTATTACGGTAAAAGCCAAACGACTAATAGAGCAAAGTCAGGTGATTCTCTACGCAGGATCACTGGTCCCAGAAGAAATATTATCCGGTGCACGAAAAGATGCCCTTATCTTAGATACGGCATCCATGGCTTTGCCAGAAATAATTGAAGAAATGACAAAGGCCAAAGAAAAAGACCTTGATGTTGCCCGTGTTCATTCGGGGGACCCTTCTATTTATGGTGCAATTGGTGAACAAATTCGCCAATTAGATAGCCTAAACATTGAATACGAAGTCATTCCTGGTGTAACAGCTACTAGCGCTTCAGCCGCATGGCTAAATACAGAGCTAACCCTTTCCGGCGTCTCGCAAACAGTGATTATGACGCGATATGCTGGTAAAACCCCCATGCCGGAACGGGAAAGCCTTAAAGAACTTGCCTCTCACGGTGCTACATTGGTGATTCATTTAGGTGTCACTCGAATTCACAAAATCGTAGAAGATCTTATCCCGTTTTACGGTGAGCAGTGCCCCGTTGCAGTATGTTATCGCACAAGCTGGCCTGATGCCGATAAAGTTGAAGGGACCTTAAGCAATATAGTTGATCTAGTTCGTGAAAAAAAGTTTACCCGCACATCACTTATTATTGTAGGACACGTCCTTCAGCCTGAATCATTCAATGACTCCTGGTTATACAATGAAGACAAAGCACACGTATATCGCCCAAAAGTAAAACCAGAAACACCAAGAACAGTTAAACGCCCAAATAGAACTGTCTAAAAAGACAAGCATGCGAGAATTCATATGAGTACAACAAATATCAATCTCAACAAAATCCCAGCCACAATCGTTACGGGTTTTTTAGGTAGCGGTAAGACAACCCTTCTCTCTAACATTCTTAAAAATGCAAACGGCAAACGTATCGCTGTCATAGTCAATGAATTCGGGGAACTTGATATTGACGCTGACCTATTACGAAGCTGCCCTCTTGACTGTGACGATGAAGAAACAAATGAGGGCAAACAAATTGACAGTGGCGTGTACGAACTGGCCAACGGTTGTATTTGTTGCACTGTAGAAGAAGAGTTTTTGCCGGTAATGAAAACCCTTGTCGAACGAAAAGATGAGATTGATTACATTCTTATCGAGACCAGTGGCTTAGCGCTACCTAAACCATTGGTACAAGCGTTTAACTGGCCTGAAATAAAGGCACACTGCACTGTTGATTCGGTTATCACCGTAATTGATGGCCCAGCAGTAGCAGATGGCCGATTTGCCAACAACCCAGAGCAAATTGCAGCCCTGCGACTAGCAGACGAAAACTTAGATCACGACCCATCCCTTGAAGAACTATTGGCAGATCAACTTAGCGCCGCTGATCTTGTTGTGATTTCTAAAGCAGATTTACTTGACGACGATAAAAAGGCTATCGTCAGCGATGTTGTCAATGCTCGTGTTACCGACAAAGTTAAAACATTGATGATTGAAAACGGAGAGATCGCCAGTGAGTTAATTATGGGGCTAGAAAAGGCCTCTGAAGATGTGATTAATCACGTTCACAACCACCATGATGATCATCATTCTCACGGGGAACACCACAAACATGCTCATGATGATTTTGACTCATTTGTTGTCAAGTTAGGTGAAGTTGACAACGCAAAATTACTGAGCGCATTAAATGTACTGATGAAGGAGCTTCCTATATATCGCGCCAAGGGATTTGCTGCAATCCCAGGAAAACCGATGAGAAAAGTAATTCAAGGCGTAGGCTCCCGAGTAGATCAATATTTTGATCGCTTATGGCAAGAAGATGAAGCTAGAGCAACTAACATTGTTATTATCGGAAAAGACCTCGATGAAAGCTATGTGTCTGCAAAACTAGCGGAAGCGGAAGTATAAAGAATGCATTTACTCGCGGCTAAGCCAGGTGGTTTTTGTGATGAAGAAGGGATTATAGATCTGCAACAAACCCCAGCAGATGTCATAATCCTTTCTGCTCAAGATACACTGATCAACATTCTGGCTAACACCGCGAAGCTCTATTTTGAAAATACTTCTGCACCAAACGATCAAGCGGAATTTACGTTACGTCTAGCAAATATTCTGCACCTTACCAAACCGGCAGCATTTGACCTCTATTTTGAATCAGTGCTAAAGCACGCAAAACTCATTATCGTATCATTACTTGGTGGCGAAAATTACTGGCCATATGGTATAGAACAACTTCGACTTCTCGCAGAACAAAAACAATGTGACATAATTTTTGTTCCTGGGGATGATACTGCTGACCCTCAGCTTATGAGTTACTCTACGTTCGGCCAATGCCGAGACGCAGAGCACAATGCCTTAAAAACCCAAGATATATGGCGCTACCTTCGAGAAGCAGGTTCCAAAAATATCACCCATTTCTTCCGGTTCATACACTACCATTGGTTTGATAAGGACAAGAAATTCGAAAAAAACTTCGATTCGCCAGAAGCGATTCCAAATATACTTTTACTCGACACTGTAAATGGTGAGATATCGTTGGCTCAGTGGAAAACCAGATATAGTGCACAATCCACCGAAAACACCGTCGCCCTCATTTTCTACAAAAGTCATTTACAGAGTGGAAATACCGCTGCCTTCGAAGAATTTTCTGCACTACTCTATAAGGCAGGCCTAACGCCACTAACCATTGTCGTAAACAGTCTAAAGGACACTGAGACACTCGATAAAGTGTCAATCATTCTGGAACAAGCTAACGCTCAACTGGTTATCAATACAACGGGGTTTTCTGTTCGTTCCCAAGAAAATGCATCGTTAAGCTCTCTTCCTACACTTGATACAGCACCTTATCACGGCGACCTTCCAATTATTCAAGCCATAACATCAAGTTCTTCCAAAGAAGATTGGTTGGAATATAGCCAAGGCCTCAGAGCAAGAGATATGGCGATGAATGTTGCGCTACCTGAGCTCGATGGGCGCATTATTAGTCGAGCTATAACATTCAAAGAAACGCGTGAACATTCAGATTTGTGCCAAGTGGATCAAATCATTTATCAGCTTCACACTGAGCGAGCAGAATTTGTTGCTCTTCTCGCCAAGGGGTGGACTGCACTTCGCAACAAACAACCTTCTGAAAAACGTATTGCGTTACTTCTTGCCAATTACCCTACAAAAGAGGGGCGCATTGGTAATGGCGTCGGTTTAGACACGCCAGTATCGGTCATCACTATTCTGCATGCTTTGGCGCAACAGGGGTACTCTGTAGAGTCTATCCCAGAAAATGGGGATAAGCTTATTGGTGCACTTTTAGAAAGTGTAACGAATGACTTAGACACCCTAAGCCTGAGAAAATGTAACCAGAGCATTTCAGTTGAAGACTACTTGGATTTTTTTCATACCCTTCCGATAGAAAATCAAACATCGGTTATTGATCGATGGGGAGAGCCGCAACAATCACCAAAATACCGCGCTGGTAGATTAATGATTTCAGGCATTCGGCTTGGTAATGTGTTTGTCGGTATTCAGCCAGCCAGAGGTTATAATGTTGATGCCGTCGCGTCCTACCATGACCCTGATTTGGTTCCTCCTCATGACTACTTGGCATTTTATTATTGGTTACGAAAACAATTCAATGTAGACGCTGTTGCTCACATTGGAAAACACGGAAACCTCGAGTGGCTTCCAGGCAAAGGGGTCGCCTTAAGCAATACATGCTGGCCAGACGCTATCTTTGGTCCTTTGCCACACTTGTACCCTTTCATCGTGAACGATCCCGGTGAAGGCGCTCAGGCAAAGCGACGCATTCAGGCTGTCATCATTGATCATTTGATGCCGCCAATGGCAAGAGCCGAAACGTATGGCGACTTAGCAGCTTTAGAAAACTTGGTAGACGAGTACTACCAAGCGCTTGGACTTGACCCTTTACGAGAAGCTTTTTTACGAAATGAAATACTCTCTTTACTCGGTTCTAGTGATATTGCAAAAGAACTTCCCTCATACCAACCCCAAAAAAACAAGAAACTGGATACAGGAAACTCTACAGTAGGCAATTCAAGAGTAGAGAACTCAAAAATAGATCTTAATCCATCTGAAAGCAATATCTCGGAAATATTACTTGAGGAATTAGATACCTACCTTTGTGAATTAAAAGAAGCTCAAATCAGAAATGGCCTCCATCGATTTGGTCAGCTCCCCATCAATCAAGAGTGGTCTGAAACGTTGGTTTCTTTATTGCGCCTGCCTCGAGGTATGGAACAAAGAGATACAGGATTACTTCATGCAATTTCAGAAGACTTAAATCTCAAAAATATCTCTACCAAGAATAACAACAAAAAAGAAACGTTTAACCCTTTATTGTTAGACCCGTCTTCTCCATGGGTTGGTGAGAAACCGGACTTGCTGCTAAATTTACCGCTGTTATCAGACATTAGTTGGCGTACCGAAGCAGACACCAGAGAAAGACTCGAAAGCCTTTCATTACTGTTTGTTGAACGTTACCTCCATCATAATAAATCATTGCGCAATCCCATTGAGCAACTGAATGCGATTGGTCTTCCCAAAACACAGGCGTTATTTAAATCTGTATTAGACTCTCTACTACCCGCATTTGAAGCCTGCGGTCCGAATGAAATTAACGGTATTCTCGATGGGTTCTCAGGAAAGTTCATACAACCTGGCCCAAGTGGAGCGCCAACTCGTGGTCGTCTTGATACATTACCTACTGGACGCAATTTTTATTCTATAGACAATCGATCAATTCCAACTCCAGCAGCATGGGAACTGGGAAAGAAATCAGCGTTAAAATTAATTGAACGCCATCTACAAGAACATGGCGAATACCCAGCGCAATTAGGCATGTCTGTTTGGGGAACGTCGACCATGCGAACGGGTGGAGATGATATCGCCCAAGCAATGGCTTTGATGGGTGTAAAACCGATCCGATCCCCCGGTTCAAACCGTGTCGTAGATTTTGAAGTAATCCCTAGTTTTCTAATGAGCCACCCAAGAGTCGACGTGACGTTACGGATCTCTGGCTTTTTCCGAGATGCATTCCCTCAAGTTATCAATTTATTTGATGCTGCTGTTAATGCATTGTATGAACATCAAGAACCTGGACAAAACACAGCCAACAACAACCCCATTAAGGATTCAATTGACAACCAAATCAATGCGCTTTTAAACGATGGTGTTGAAAAAAATGCTGCAATCGCTCAAGCAAAGTGGCGTGTTTTTGGATCAAAACCAGGCTCTTATGGCGCCGGATTACAAGGACTCATAGACGAACGTTTGTGGGATACTAAAGACGACCTTGCCCAAGCGTACATCAACTGGGGTGGTTACGCGTATAGCCAAGTAGACAAAGGCAAAGCTGCATTCCAGGCCTTTGCAAACCGATTGTCTGAAATTGATGTCATCATTCAAAATCAAGACAATAGAGAACATGACTTACTGGATTCAGATGATTATTACCAATTCCAAGGTGGTATGGCTAATGCCGTTAACGTGCTGTCAACTAACATGCCAGCGGTATATCACGGTGATCACTCCAACCCAGCCAACCCCGCCATCAAAACCCTAAAAGAAGAACTCAATAAAGTCATTCGTTCTCGTGCTTTGAACCCTAAGTGGATTACTGCCATGCAAAAGCATGGTTATAAAGGCGCATTTGAAATGGCTGCAACTGTCGATTACTTATTTGCCTATGATGCTACTACAGACCTTATTGATGATTACCAATACCAGTCGATAACGGAACAGTATTTATTGGATAACAAAAATCGAGACTTCCTAGAATCAGCTAATCCAAACGCTATGAAAGAGATGGCAGAAAGATTATATGAGGCAATTAAGCGCGGAATGTGGGCTGAACCAGGGGATTCAAAACAAGCGTTAGAAGATATGATTATCGATATTGAAAATACGATCGAAGAAAAACAATAGTATTTGTGAGCTATCTGCTTCCATGGGCCCTTGCCGACGACAACTTTCCAATGAGCGACGCTAGAGCATCTGGGTGGTGTGGTTAAAAGTGGTAATAAGTGAGTCGCTCTACAGCCCCACGTATTACCACTGCCCTGTGTGTATTTTCTCTACTTGTTATTAAATTTCTCTAATTGCTCTGGCGTAGCTTCCTTTTGATGTTTTGTCTTCCATTCAGAATAAGGCATTCCGTACACTAACTCTCGAGCATCCTCATACTCAAACGTCACCCCTTCTTCTTCAGCCGCAGCAACATACCATTTAGATAAACAGTTACGACAAAACCCGGCTAGATTCATTAACTCAATATTCTGAACATCTTTGCGCTCATCAAGGTGCGCAAGCAAACGGCGAAAGACCTTAGCTTCAATTGCTTCTTCTTTGGAAATACGTTCATTATTTGTCATCATTCATAGCCTATTATGTTGACGTAGATGTTCTCATCGTCACGAATTCTTCAGCTGCAGTAGGATGTATTCCTATTGTGCTGTCAAATTGTGCTTTTGTTGCGCCACACTTTAAAGCGATTGCAAGCCCTTGAATAATCTCTCCCGCATCTGACCCAACCATATGAGCACC
>MAAC01011198.1_pt1 | contig 142826 bp, 128 predicted proteins | sample 1115981 | NCBI WGS metagenome assembly MAAC01 (sample SAMN04961126, study PRJNA320927) | seawater metagenome | isolation source: sample BD02T64 sea water enriched with oil for 64 days | place: USA:Gulf of Mexico | collected 2013-07-27
CAATTTGACTTTTAACTGTTTTTAACCCTTATTAAAAAATAAGGACAAATATAATCTCTTTAGTCATATTTTTAAAGATCCAAAGATAATTATTCTGAAAAAAAATATATTCTAATTTCAACATTCCTTTCGAAAAGACTGCTTATTTAGAATTATTTTAAAGATCGTTTGAAAAACTTAAGAAGATATAAAGGTATATCCAAAGCACATCTAAGAAGTGCCAAAAGACAGCCGTCAACTCCAGTCCTAGGTGATTTTCAGCACTATACTTGCCAGATCGTGCTTTGAAAAAAGTAACCATCAAGGAAATTAGACCTGCAACCATGTGTGCAAAGTGCATTCCTATAATTGCGAAGATATATGAACTTGCAGGGGTAGATTTGGTACCTGCAAAATACTTATTCATCTCATTTAATTCATCAAAACCTATAAATTGATAGATTGCAAAGCCCAAACCGAGCGCTAAAGTCGCTCCTAAATAGGTTTTCATCTTCGATGAATCGCCAACTTTGATTGCTTTCGAAGCCAAATACATCGTGATACTACTCAATACGATCAATATGGTACTGATTAAAAATGGAGTTGGTAGTACTATCACATCCCAGGTTAGGCCCGCTCCATTCTTACTTACAATATACGCGCTAGTAAATGCAGCAAACAACATCACCATACTAGCCATACTGATAAACAACAGTGGCTTTCTGGTTTTTCTTTTTACAATCAAATTTTCGTCCATCCCTAAATAAATTTATCGATAACATATATTAATTGAACCAAAGGAAGATAAATCAAACTCGAGAACATCAATTTTCTCGCAGCCTCCATACTACATTCCTTCACCAATTGATTTGCTTTTTGAAATAGAAAAATCCCACATCCCAAAACTAGAACCCCACCTACTATAGACAACTTTAAATCCAAGTCTATTCCCATATAAGGAAATATTGCAGGCAATAACGAAAGTGGAATCAGCCATAGTGTATAAGCCATAGCTTGAATTGCAGATCTTTTATCCCTTAACCCTGTTGGCAACAATCTTATTCCAGCCTTTTTGTATTCATCATCCTGCAACCATGCAATGGCCCAGAAATGTGGGAATTGCCATAAAAACTGAATTCCAAATAAAATACCTGGCTCCATACCAAACTGATCTGTTGCTGCAACCCATCCCAACATGGCTGGTATAGCTCCAGGGAATGCGCCAACTAATACAGCTACTGGACTCACCCTCTTTAAAGGAGTATATACAGCTGCATATAATACCAAAGCAATAGCGCCAAAAACGGCACACTTCATATTGATATAACTCAATATTAAAAGCCCTATTACCCCAGCAACAGTAGAAAAGATCATCCCTTCAGTAGGAGAAAGTACTCCAGTGGGCAATGGTCGCTCTGCGGTACGTTTCATTAATCGGTCCGTATCCTTTTCATATACCTGATTGAAACCGTTGGATGAAGCGACCACTAGGAAGCCACCCAAAACCAATAATAAAAAGGTAATCCAAGAAAAGGCAGTCCCCTCAACACTACCTGCACCTAAAAGGTAACCGGCAATTGAAGAAACTAGGACACTGGTAGTTAACCGTAACTTGGCCAATACCGTATATGCTTTGATTTTTTTCAACACTCTAAGCTTGAAGAATTCGACTGCAAATCTAGGGATATTTAGGTAAAAGGGAAAAGGTATAGGATAAAAGATATTGACTGAAAGGAAATTGATCCTTTTTAATGAATGAAAAAGAAGGAGACTGGTCGCTGAGCATAATAAAGGAGTTGTTGTAGCTAGTGATTACACTAAATCATTTGTACGTGCGTAGGGAGAGGCTTGTTTGTTCTTTTGCCTTGATGCAAAATGAACCAATCCCGAACGACCGGGACAAGACTTATTATAAATCGATAAGAAAATACTAGGTATTCTTCCAGGCTGCTAAAAATAACTCGCTGCGCTCTCCCGAAGCTTCGGGATTAGACAAAAGGCCTTACAGAATTCTTGATTTTCAATCTATTTCTAATAGGTCAATATAGTTTTACTAGTTTCGACATCTCTTAATAATAAAAAGTCAAAATTAAGATCAAGTGAAGGCAGCTACGAAATGGCGTTTATTGACCGAAGGGAAATAAAAATAGCCTGTAGTAGCGGACTGAACGTCCCAGAGGGTGATCCTTATTTTGACGAGATTTTTTGTTTCTTTTTTATCAATTGAAAAAAGAAAGAGCCCAGCGGCGGAGAGCGAAACATCAACGCAGATAATTTATAAAATAATTAGAATCTTCATTTTCTCTTTTAATCTAAACCTAGCGTAGCTTGACATACTCATAGATTTAAACGAGCTTTGTACTACTCATAAATATTTATATGTCAAAAAAGAAGATTCTTATTACTGGAGGTGCTGGATTCATAGGATCCCATACTGCAGTGGCTTTGATCAATGCCGGTTATCAACCAGTGATTGTAGATAATTTCAGTAACGCTGAACCGAGTGTTCTTGAAGCCATTGAAAAAATCACGGGGACTAGCGTAAAATGCTATAATCTGGATTGCTGTGATGCTAAGAATCTAAACCTACTTCTACAGAAGGAAGGAAGCTTTGATGGCGTGATTCATTTCGCAGCTTTTAAAGCCGTTGGGGAATCCGTTCAAGAACCCATCAAATATTATAAGAATAACTTGAGTAGCCTATGGGAGATCCTCGAATTGATGGACAAGAGCAATACCACTAAAATTGTTTTCTCCTCCTCATGCACCGTTTACGGACAACCAGATAGCTTACCTGTAACGGAAGCCTCCCCTATTAAGGAAGCGGAATCTCCTTATGCCTACACCAAACAAGTTGGCGAGCAAATTCTAACCGATCGTGTAAAAAACGGAGGTATGCAAGGCATTTTATTGCGCTACTTCAATCCTATAGGGGCACATCCTTCCAGCTTGATTGGCGAATTACCACAAGGAATCCCAAATAATCTAATGCCCTTCATTACGCAAACAGCCAAAGGCATCCGTAAGGAGTTGAGTATTTTTGGTGATGATTATGATACACCAGACGGGACCTGCATCAGAGATTATATTCATGTAATGGATCTTGCAGAAGCACATGTAAAGGCATTGCAGTATATGGAGGACAATCCAGAAACAGCCATAGACCACTTTAACATTGGTACTGGAAATGGATATTCTGTTTTAGAATGCCTCAATGCATTTGAAAGAGCAAATAATGTAAAAGTTCCCTACCAAATAGCACCCAAAAGAGCCGGTGACATCACACAAATATGGGCCGATACGGAGAAAGCAAATAGGCTGCTAGATTGGAAAGCCAGCAGAACTTTGGAAGAAGCCATGCGGGATGCCTGGAATTGGGAACAAAAACTCTCCCAATAAACACAAATTGACGCAAAACATCTATGAACACCGAAGAAAGACATTGGTTTGCTTTATACACCCGCTCTCGAGCAGAAAAGAAGACTTGCCAAGCCCTTCTGGATGCGGGTATTGAAGCCTTCTTACCTTTATCTACCAAGATAAAGCAATGGAGCGACCGTAAAAAAAAGGTTCAAGAACCCTTGATCCCTTCCTATGTCTTTGTTCATTCAAGTGAAGTTCTTTTAGTCGATAGTCTTAAAGTACAAGGCGTGGTTGGGGTATTAAAACACCTTGGCAAACCTGCCATCGTTAAGGATCATGAAATTGAATCCCTACAGATCCTAACCGACGCTCAACAGGAAATCAAAACTATTTCCGATTATAGCTTTAAAAAAGGAGACCCAATAACGGTTGTATTAGGACCTTTTACTGGCTTAAAGGCAGAATACATTCGTTATCAAGGGGACTATAGAGTTTTAGTAAATATCGCCTCGATGAATAGTTTTTTCAGTGTGAACATACCTTTAGACTTTATAGAGACGATCCAAAAACAAAGCTAACAAGCCTCCACCCAGCCAACAATACATTATCGTTGAGCACATTCTATTTGCCTTATCCTCTAAGCCATCCAAAGCCACACAGGCCTTAAATAGCATGCAATAATAGTATGCCACTAGCATTGTTGAACCATCAGTTAAATTTAATCTTGAAATAATCACAAAGCCCAGAGAATAATTGTAGATTTGCGGCTTAATTGACTTGGAAATCAAGGTATAACCTTGGGACTGAGAAGAGCGAAGCTATGCTTAAATCGAATATTTTTCTATAAATATTCTCCTCTTTTAATATCAACATAGATTTGATTCACAAAGGGATAAGCACAATTCACAAGTGTATTATAACATAGCCAAGAAATAACAAACTGAAGATGTTTTTCGCAAAAAGCATAACAATAACTTTTCACAATATAGAACTTTCAACATCCTTCAGTAATTAAATCACATTAAAATGAAAATAGGAATTACATTCAGTGCATTTGACCTATTGCATGCCGGGCATATTAAGATGCTTGAAGAGGCCAAAAGACAATGCGATTTTTTAATATGCGCTTTACAAACGGATCCTACCTTAGATCGACCTGAAAAAAACAAACCCGTTCAATCTGTTGTAGAGCGTTATATACAGTTGAAGGGATGTAAATATGTAGATGAGATTGTCCCTTATGCTACGGAACAAGATCTGGAAGATATCCTAAGATCCTTTAAAATAGATGTACGAATTATTGGTGATGAATATGCCAATAAATCCTTTACTGGTAGAGCTTTTTGCGAAGAAAAAGGAATTGACCTTTACTTCAACAAAAGAGAACACCGCTTTTCGAGTAGTGGATTGAGAAGAGAGGTGCATGAGAAAGAAGGATTGAACAACAAATAAATGAAACCTATCCAACTGGGAAAAATTCTATGAAAAATCTAATCGTATTTGGAACACGACCAGAGGCCATAAAAATGGCTCCATTGGTAAAGGAATTTCAAAAGAATTCAGATATTTTCGAAACCAAGGTTTGTATTACTGCTCAACACCGAGAAATGTTGGATCAGGTGTTATCCTTTTTTGAAATCACACCTGATTTCGATTTAGACTTGATGAAACCGAATCAAAATTTACATTCACTAACCGCGGATATCATTACAGGATTAAAACCTATACTGGAAGAATTTCGACCGGATTATGTCTATGTACATGGTGACACCACTACTACAATGGCCAGTAGTATTGCTGCATTCTATTCTGGTGCAAAAGTATGTCATGTAGAGGCAGGTTTAAGAACCTTCAATAAAAGATCTCCATTCCCTGAAGAAATCAATCGATCTATTGCAGGTTCAATTTCGGATTATCATTTCTCTCCTACCGATGTGTCTAAGCAAAATTTATTGAATGAAAACATCAAGGAAGACAGTATTCTAATTACTGGAAATACAGTGATTGACGCCTTGAACCTAAGTGTAGAAAAAGTACAATCTCTGGATTTCAAGGATGCCGAAATTGAAACACTTAAGCATATCGTAGATTCTTCCAAACGATTAATCCTAGTTACAGGACATAGAAGAGAAAACCACGGACAAGGGTTGATCAATATTTGCACGGCTCTAAAACAAATTGCACTAGAGCATCCAGATACACAAATCATTTACCCTGTACATCTGAACCCCAATGTACAGAAACCAGTATACGAGTTATTGGCGAATATCCCGAATATAGAACTCATTACCCCGTTAAGCTACCCCGCCTTCGTTTGGTTGATGGATCAATCACATTTGATCATCACCGATAGCGGCGGAGTGCAGGAAGAAGCACCTAGCTTAGGAAAGCCAGTATTGGTCATGCGTGACACCACAGAAAGACCCGAAGCCGTTGAAGTAGGAACCGTTTTATTAGTAGGCACAGATACTCAAAAAATAGTTTCTGAAGCAAAAAACCTATTAGAGGACACCACCAATTACAAGGAAATGAGTCGCTTACATAATCCGTATGGAGATGGGACAGCTTGTAAGCAAATTGTGGCGTTCATTTCAAAATTAAATGACTTATAACCAATAAAATCTCAGCGAAGATTAAATGAAATTAACGAATAAAGCTATTCAATATCCAATCAAATTTACACCAAGACTATTTGAAAAGGTATGGGGTGGAGATAAATTAAAAAAAGTACTCAACAAGCACACCTCATCCCAATTCACAGGAGAAAGCTGGGAGATATCCGCTGTGGAAAATGAAGTTTCGGTAGTAGCTAATGGCCCTTTAAAAGGGAAATTACTAACAGAAATAATTCAAGAAAATCCTATTCAATTATTAGGTAAAAAAGTTTTTGATCAATTTGGAGTCTCCTTTCCATTGCTATTTAAATTTATAGATGCCAAAAAAGATCTTTCCATTCAATTGCATCCAAATGATGAATTGGCAAAAGAAAGACACAATAGTTTTGGCAAAACGGAGATGTGGTATATAATAGAAGCAGAAAAGGATGCGAAAATTCATTTAGGCTTTAATAATTCCTATTATCCAGAAGAATATTTGAAAAATATTCAAATGGATAAAATCACCGATATGGTGGAGAACCATTGTGCTAAAAAGGGGCAGGCTTATCTTGTAGAAGCTGGTACAATTCATGCCATCGGAAAAAATATTTTATTAGCCGAAATTCAACAAACATCTGATATCACATATAGAGTGTATGATTGGAATCGAAAGGATTTGAATGGTGAACTTAGAGAATTACACTTAGAATTAGCCTTTGATGCTCTAGACTTTAATCAGTTTAAATCCAAGCCCATTCGATTTGATAATTATAGAAACATCGCAAACAAAGTAGTATCGGATAAATATTTTACTACAAACAAAATTAACATTGAACATGTATATCAAAAAGATCTGACTACTATAGATTCTTTCATTGTATATATGTGTGTAGAAGGTGCTGGAACAGTTAAAATCGACAGTAGCACTGAAAATATTAAAAAAGGGGATACCATTTTTATTCCTGCCTCAGTGTTACAAATAGAAATTCAGTCTACTTCAGTAGAATTACTGGAAGTATACCTTTAGAAAAAACAAACGACTTAGAATCAGATTTCTTTAAGCCTTTAGTAAAAGCAAAAAGAAATTAAAAGTAAATAGAATTACCAGATATGAAAATTGCATTAATTACAGGAGTTACCGGACAAGATGGGGCTTATTTAAGTGAATTCCTTTTAAAAAAAGGTTATATAGTCCATGGTCTAAAAAGGAGATCTTCTTTATTCAATACAGATAGAATAGATCACTTATATCAGGATCCACATGTTGAGAATCAAAACTTCATCCTCCATTATGGAGACATGACCGATAGCTCTAATTTAATCCGATTGATTCAAGAGATTCAACCAGATGAAATTTATAATCTAGCTGCAATGAGCCATGTGCATGTATCTTTTGAAACTCCAGAATATACCGCCAATGCGGATGGAATAGGAACTCTTAGAGTTTTGGATGCCGTACGTCTACTGGGATTAGAAAAGAAAACAAGAATATACCAAGCCTCTACTTCTGAATTATATGGTAAGGTGCAAGAGGTTCCTCAATCTGAGACTACCCCATTTTATCCAAGATCACCATACGCAGTTGCAAAGATGTATGCCTACTGGATAACAGTAAACTATAGGGAAGCGTACGGTATTTACGCATGTAACGGTATTTTGTTTAATCATGAATCTCCAATTCGAGGAGAAACTTTTGTTACGAGAAAAATCACACGTGCTACCTCAAGAATTGCATTAGGACTTCAAGGTAAATTCTATTTAGGAAACCTAGATGCACAAAGGGACTGGGGACATGCTAAGGATTATATACGCATGATGTGGATGATTCTCCAAGCAGATGAAGCTGAAGACTGGGTAATCGCGACAGGGAAAACTACCACTGTAAGAGATTTCGTTCGAATGGCCTTTTCTGAAGTAGGAATTGAATTGGAATTCAGAGGCAATGGAGTTAATGAAAAAGCTTTTGTAAAAGCTTGTAATAACCCAAAATTCCAATTAGAAATTGGGAAAGAAGTACTCTCGGTTGATCCAAAATATTTTAGACCAACCGAAGTTGAACTTCTTATAGGTGACCCTACTAAAGCTAATGAAAAATTGGGTTGGACCCCGGAATATGATCTTCCTGCCTTGGTTAAAGATATGATGCAAAGTGATCTCAAATTGATGCAAAAAGATCAATATTTGAAGAAAGGTGGTTATACCACATTAAACTATTTTGAATAATATTGATTTCAACTATTTTTCAATAATTCTGTTACCATTACATAGGATGAATAAAGATTCAAAAATATATATCGCAGGCCATAGAGGCCTAGTCGGTTCAGCAATTCTTAATAACCTTAAATCTAAAGGGTATAAGAATATAATTTACAGAACTCATTCAGAACTGGACTTAACAAATACTTCTGCTGTTGCCCATTTTATGGAACAGGAAAAGCCAGAATACGTTTTCCTGGCAGCTGCAAAAGTAGGAGGAATTGTCGCGAACAACATATATAGAGCTGACTTTATATACGACAACCTGATGATCCAAAACAACATAATTCATCAATCCTATTCTCATGGTGTAAAAAAGCTTCTATTCCTGGGTAGCACATGTATTTATCCCAAAAATGCACAACAACCTATGAAAGAGGAGTATTTATTAACAGATACTTTAGAATATACCAACGAACCATATGCTATCGCCAAAATAGCGGGGATAAAAATGTGTGAAAGTTATAACATTCAACATGGAACAAATTTCATATCAGTAATGCCTACGAATTTATATGGCCCCAATGATAATTATGACCTAAAAAAATCTCATGTTCTGCCTGCTTTGATGCGTAAAATCTATTTGGGGAAAGCCCTAGAAAATGATGATTGGGCAACAATTATAAAGGATTTAAATCAGTTGCCTATTGAGGGCATTGACGGTAAAGCCACAAAAGAAAGTATATTATCCATCCTTTCAAACTATGGAATTAAAAGTACAAAGGAAAATCATCAAACCAATGTACAGGTAGAAGTTTGGGGATCCGGTAAACCAATGCGTGAATTTCTTTGGTCGGAAGATATGGCAGATGCCTGTGTGTTTATTATGGAAAATAGAGACTTCAGCAATACATATGACAAAGGAACTAAAGAGATAAAAAACACGCATATAAATATTGGTACAGGGATTGAAATTTCAATTAAATCATTGGCTGAAATGATAAAGGATATTATTGGTTTTAAAGGTCAAATCTACTTTAACACTAGCAAACCTGATGGCACATTACGCAAACTTACTGATGTATCGAAGCTACATCAATTGGGATGGAAGCATAAGGTAGACTTAAAAGAAGGCTTAATCAAGTGTACAAATGATATCAGTAAATAATAACATACCCAGACTAACCCTAATTCCTTAGCTTACTCATGATTAAAAAAATAATAGACAAATTACTTTCATTATCCATGCTAGAGCAACTAAGCCTAAATGGAGGGAATTTTTTATTTTTTATTATTTCAGCGAAAATTATAGGTCCGTTAGAATTTGGTAAATTCTCCATTCTTTGGGTTGGAGCTCAAATAATCATATCTATTTCCGCTCCCTGGATTATTTTACCTATCACTTCCAAAAGTTTAAGCTTCGGGAACAAATCGATCATTAAAAGTGCATTAAAAAAGATCCTTTTTCTTTCATTACTAACGCCATTTCTCTTACTTATATATTCGTATTTCTTCAAGGAAGATATAGGTTTAATAGAAATTTTGATGATGTATATTCTCGGGTTATTCATTGTATTATATGATGCAATGAGGTTTTTCCTTGTAAGACAAAGAGCAGTTCTACAATCATTAGCAAGCAATATTACAAAATGGGGAATTGCATTTGTATTACTGTTTACACTAAGGTATTATATCGAAGAACTTCATGAGGTAATATTCATTTCACTATTAATTGCTACTGCATTTAGCTTAATTACGCAAGTGATTTATACCCAAAAGCATTACAAAAAATTAGAGGACACTAAACAGGAAGTTAAAAACGAAATGGACTTTTCTCTTTTTCATTTAGGAATATCAAACTTAACTAATTCCATTTTGATAACCTTATTATTCAGTAAAGTTGACCTAATAACTTTCGGAGCCCTACAGGCATTTCGTTCACTAATTAATGTCTTTCCTTTTGTACTACAATTTGTCGAATCCCATTATTCAGCTATTTTAGTAAATGAAAAAAGAACTTCCTTTATTACCTGGAAATGGATCGTTTTATATTTTGTCGTTTGCGGAGCTTTAATCGCACTATTCTATTTCAAAGGTCAATTTTTGATTAACCTAACTTATGGAGCAGCATACACTCAGCATTTACCAATATTTATATTTTTATTTATGCTGGTATCCATCCAAAGTTTATCAAGATTACTCAATATACAGAACAGATTACAGGACAAACATACGGTTTTCCACTTTTCAGCTGGAGCATTATGGATCTCAACAATAATTTTTGCTGTATTAATCAATAACACAGCAAAAGTAAGTTCTGAAACAATATTATCTATAATGGTAATAACAGCTGTCGTACAGTTTATACTATACCTCAATTCTATTAGATATAAAGCTAAATTGGAACCGGTATACGATTTAACTGTGAGTGACCCAACAATTGCTAATAAGTAGGCAAATTACAATTGCTGATTGCATACAGAAGCTAAATTTATTCTGAATTAATAAAGTAAAAAATCAAATTATGAAAGTAGTACTTTTAGCCGGTGGTTTCGGTACACGTCTTAGTGAAGAGACAGAGTTAAGACCTAAACCAATGGTAGAAATAGGAGGTAAACCAATATTGTGGCATATAATGAAAACATATTCACAACATGGCTTTAATGAATTTGTAATTCTCCTTGGTTATAAGGGCTATTACATCAAAGAATATTTTGCCAATTACTTTTTGCATCAAAGTGATATCACTATTGATATTAAAAACAATGGTATAGAAATACACAACAACAGTAGTGAACCATGGAAAGTAACACTACTTGATACTGGCTTGCACAGCATGACAGGAGGAAGAATTAAGAGGGCTCAAGATTTCATAAATAATGAACCTTTCATGCTTACCTATGGCGATGGTGTCGCCAATATTGACATAAACGAGCTTGTCAAGTTTCATAAATCTCATGGGAAACTTATGACAATGACATCTGCTCAACCAGATGGACGATTTGGAGCCCTAAATATTTCAGAAGGAAATAAAGTCCTAGAATTTAAGGAAAAGCCGAAAGGAGATGGTAGTTGGATCAATGCAGGTTACTTCGTATGTCAGCCAGAAGTCTTTGATTATATCACTGAAGGTGACAGTACCGTTTTTGAGCAGGCACCATTAAAAAACATAGCGAAAGACGGCCAACTACTAACCTATAAGCATGATAATTTTTGGATGCCTATGGATACGCTTAGAGATAAAATGAAGTTAAATAAAATGTGGGCTGACAATAGTGCACCGTGGAAAACTTGGAAATAATTTATGTTTAAGAATATTTACGAAAATAAAAAGGTCCTGGTTACTGGTCACACCGGATTTAAAGGATCTTGGCTAACTACGTGGTTACTTAAGTTAGGAGCAAATGTTGTTGGAATTTCAAAAGAAATACCAACTCAGCCATCGATGTTTGAAGAACTTGAATTGGAAAACAAGATTAAACATTATAAAGAGGATATCCGAAATTTAGAAAATCTAACCACAATTATTTCAGAAGAAAAACCAGATATACTCTTTCATCTAGCAGCACAACCAATTGTTTCAACCTCCTATAAGGATCCAATTGAAACAATTTCCTCCAATGTAATGGGTACAGCAAATGTTCTTGAAGCTTTAAAAGTTTCAAATCATAAGTGCACTGCAATTATTATCACAAGCGATAAAGCCTATGACAATGTGGAACAAGTTTGGGGATATAAAGAAGATGATAAAATGGGTGGTAAAGACATCTATAGCGGAAGTAAAGGTGCTGCCGAACTGATAATAAAATCCTATTATCATTCATTTTTCAAATCAAACGATTCCAACATCAAACTTGCTATTGGAAGAGCTGGTAATGTAATTGGAGGTGGAGACTGGGCCAAAGATAGAATTGTGGTTGACTGCATGGAAGCATGGAGCGAAAATAAAACGGTTGAAATTAGAAGCCCTAAAGCTACTAGACCCTGGCAACATGTTCTTGAACCTTTGAGTGGGTATCTAGACCTTGGCGCTAACTTATTTAATGAAGATGTCCTCCATGGGGAATCCTTCAATTTTGGCCCACGAGCGGAACAAAATCACACCGTGAAACAATTGCTTGAAGATTTAAGTAAATATTGGCATTTCAAAACTGTAAATGACGCGTTCACAATTACTGCAAACATCCCATTTCACGAAGCAGGATTATTAAAATTAAACTGCGATAAAGCGCTTTTTCATTTAAAATGGCAAGCAAATCTGGATTATAATGATACTATTCGGTATACCAGTGAATGGTATTACGATTTTTATAAAAGTGAGTCCAATATTTATGATAAAACCATTGAACAAATTACAGAATATGAAGATATGGCGAAAAATAAATTGTTAAAATGGACGGAGTAACTTTATCAGATTTAAAACAGATACATCATCCACAGGGTGATATTTATCACGCAGTAAAAAAAAGTTCTGTAGGATTTGAAAATTTTGGAGAAGCCTATTTTACAACTATAAACAACTCGGAGACCAAAGGATGGAAAAAACATTCTAAGATGGTTTTAAACCTAATAGTACCAACCGGAAAAGTTGAATTTGTAATATACAATGGTGAAAAATTCTTTACTGTTGTTCTATCTCAGGAAAACTATAAAAGGCTTACCATCTCTCCCAATTTATGGGTTGCATTTAGAGGGTTAGGAGATAAATTAAATCTGGTTCTAAATGTTGCAAGTATTGAACACGACCCAAATGAAGCCATTAATATAGACTTGGAGGAGATTAATTATGAATGGTAGTAAGAAAATCTTGATTACCGGAGCCAGTGGATATATTGGGTCTAGGCTATGCTATTTTTTTGCTAAACAAGGTCACCAGATTATAGCGTTATTTTCTTCAACGATTCCTCAAAAGACAGGTTGGACAGATTTAATAGATCAAACAATTGTTGGAGATATCCGAGAAATTAAAACTATTAAAAAGATCTCTGAAGTTAAAGCTGATGTAATTATTCACCTAATTTCATTAGATCACCATGATTCAGAAAAGTCACCAGATTTCGTTTCTAAAGTAAATATACAATCTACCTGGAACCTACTTAATGAATGTACTCTTTCCAATGGGGTTAGTAAATTTATTTACTTTTCAACCATTCATGTATATGGTAAAAACCAAAAGGGTTTAGTACAAGAGGATCAAAAAGGAACACCATCGAATATATATGGAATGACTCACTTATTAAGTGAGGAAATATGTAATTATTACAATCGTACAACGGATACGGATTGCATTAATGTTAGGCTTTCTAACAGCTATGGAGAACCCATTTTCCCTGATGCTAAATGCTGGACTCTAATCGTAAATAACTTAGCAAGATCGGCATATAGAGACAATAAAATTATTTTAAATTCTGATGGCAGAGCTGTGCGCGATTTTATTCATTTTTCCGACATCTGTAACGGATTAAATCAGTTAATTGATGGGCCATCTGTAGGTGATAAAAACACACTACATTTTAGTTCTTCAACTTCTATTAGCATGCTAGAAGTTGCATTAAAAGTGAAGGAAGTTTACCACAAAAAATATGGTGTTAAAATCCCCATTTATATTAATAAAGATCAATTGTTCACCGATAACTATAACAATCTCAATAACTCAAATAGCATAATATCAAATAGCTTAGCGACATCTCAATCCATTGAATTTCGTAAGAAATTAAGTGAAGGAATTGATGATTTATTTAAGTACTTTGAAAATGAGACGGCTCAGTAACATCTTTTGAAAAAGACAAATACTTTACCACCTTTTTTTTTTAAAAGACCTTAGTTGAAAACCTATATTTATGACTGTAACAGTAGTAATGTCAGCTTATAATGCTGAAAAATTCATATCACAAACAATTGAAAGTGTTTTAATCCAATCTTTCAGTGATTTTCAGTATATCATAATAAACAACGGCTCAACCGATAACACCTTAAATATTATCAACAAATACGCCGAGGAGGATAATCGAATTATTGTCGATAATCATCACAATATGGGAAAAAGTGAGGCAATTAATCGAGCGGTAAAAGTATTGGCCACAGGAGATTATATTTTTCACATTGATGCTGATGACATCATGCTTAAAAATAGAATCGAAAGACAACGGCATTTTTTGCAAACTAATAATTTGGAAGCAACAAGCTGTTTGGCCCACTATATAACCGCAGAAAATATTCGAATCGGTAAAACCCTAAATACCGTCCCATCACTTTCCGTATTCAATGATTACATTTCCAAAAATGAACCCATTGGATTACTTAATCCCGGATTTGTCGTTAGTAAAAAGAAATTTTTAGAGGTTGGTGGTTATCGCAGTCAATATTGGCCAGCTGATGACATTGATTTATATAACAGACTTACTGAAATTGATGTAACCATATTAGTTCAACCTGAAATATTAATGTCTTTCAGGGTACATGGTGATTCTACAATAGCTTCCAAGTTCATTGAAAGTCGTAAAAAGTATGAATGGGTTAGAGAATCCATGTGGGCAAGAAGAAAAGGTTTAATAGAACCTACATGGGAAAACTATTTAACAAAATTAAACAGCAAATCTTTCCTACAAAAACTGAATTGGAAAAGAAAAGCTTATGCAAAACAATATATGCACCTTGCCAAATTCGACCTTGGAAAAAAGAAATACGGGGATCTTATGTTTCACATTTTAAAAGCGATACTTATGCAACCAGTTTATGTATCAAAAAAAATCACCTCCCATATTATTAAGAATTAAATCAAAATATACGTGTACAGTCATATAGGAAATACAGTAATATCACTTTTGGAAGGATTTGATAAAGAGGATATTGAATACGCCGTATTACGAAATTATGAGGACCTCCCTGAAATAGGCCATGACTTAGACATGGTTTGTAATAACGATCAACTCACAAAAATAAAATTTGTTATTGATGATTGTGCAAAAAAATTAAACTGGGAAGTTGTAGAGATAAAACTATGGAAAAGTCATATCAATGACTTCTCAATACATGTTTTTAAATTAATTGATTTTGAACGGCAACAATGTCTTCAGTTGGATTTCTTTGAAGGACATTCTATTTGGTCAGCTCCAGCAATTAGTGCCAAAGAATTTATTAGTAGAAGGATAAAAGAAAGGTTCTATTTCAAAATCTCAGTAGAAGATGAAATATTAATTCGATCCATGCAGTTAGCTTGTGCGATTCGGGATAATGAACAAAAACGGGTTATAAAATTAAAAAACTTAATCGTTAAATTAGGAGGGGAAGATATTGTTAGAGCTTCGTTTAAACAATTACCGGTACAGGTTTCTACTCATTTTATAGGTGAAAATGATAAGGAATATGAAGGGGAATTTAAGCGGTTCAAACACCAATATTTTTTAAAATCTCTTTCACAAAAACCATTACTTATCATAGTAAGGTGGTTGGAACGCATCCGATTTAGACTAAATCTATTAACATTTTCTATTCCTGGAGTTCTAGTCTTTTTAGATAATAAAGTATTAAAAGAAAAGAAAACAGAATTTCAAAAAGAACTAGGTAGATGGGAAAAAGGAAATATTATTACAACATCCACTATTTTACTAAAGTGGAATTCCAAATCAATATTTAGTGCCTACAACATATTGCAGAAAGGAGGAATTGTGATAATAGGACTCCCCATATTAGGAGTAAAAAAAACAAATGGATTACTTAAGCATAGATTACTTAAAAGATTAAGAATGTAATAATCTTCAAAAGATAAGTTAGTATAAGAACTTGTGTCAACTCACCAAAAATGGAATTTACTTTCTAGTTAATTAGTTGATAACTTACAAACCATCAATGCTACAGCCAAAAAATAATAAGAGCACGAATGCGTAATATTATTATAATTCTTTTTATTCTTCTACCAGTGCCGTTTTTATTTATCAACTATGCACCGTTTGAAGATATAAATAGTCAACTATACATTACTAAACATGCAATAGTTCTTCTTGGTATGCTTCTTTGTATTATATATAAGTCTCCTTTTAAAAAGGTGTTTAAATATGAAAAGCCTCTTATATTCAACTTTTTCTTATTTATTTCTTATTGCATTACAAATTGGATATTACTTTCTAATTTTAATTTCAAATACCTTTCCTACATTTTTTCAATAATAATCATTGTATTATTATCAATTTCAATTGGGAAAATGCATAAGGGTTTTACTTTATTCAAATACATATACTATTCCTTATCAATATTATTGATTTCATCCATTGCATATTCTCTACTATTTGATATAAATTTAAATTCAAATTGGACTGTGCTTGATGGAAATGTAAAAACAAGATGGACATTTGGCTTTTTACATCCAGGTTTTTTGGGATCATATGCCATGCTTACAGGAATCTTATCAGCATACTTAATTCAGAGCAAGCAACTGAAAAAACGTCATGCCATTATCACCATTTTCTCATTTATACTAATTATTTTAACAAACACAAGAAACAGCTTTGTTGCTCTATCGATATTTTTATTAGTCTCATATTCATCCGTTACATTCAAATTATTTAAAATTGGCCTTATTTCTTCATTAGTTTCTATTTTAATCATATTAAATGTAAACCCGTATCTATTAAATGTAATAAGCTCTGGGAGGTACCAATTATGGATTAAACATTTTGAGTACAATTACGAATCATTTAACTACTTTTTCGGAACGGGGTTAGGTAATGCAAGAAGAATTGAATACCTACTGAATAATGGAGAGTATTACGACCAAAATACGATCTTCCACCTAGATAATTATTACTTTGAAGTGTTTTTACAGTTTGGAGTTTTGGGTATAATATTTCTATTTCTAATTATTCGAAGTATTTTTAATATGATCAAAAAAATGAAAAACATTAGGATGAAGAGGGATGCGTTTGCCATACTATTCGTCATACTATTTTTTAGTTTTTTCGATAGTTCATTTTTGACAACGGGGAATTTAATATCGGTAATTCTATGGCCTCTTCTAATATTTCAACTCTATCAGAGTAGGCCAAATTTCCAATTAGGGAAAATAAAATCAGGAAATTAACTTATTCCAAAACTTATGATCATTGTAATTTTAGGCCCAGATGGATGCGGGAAAACAACTATAGCTAACGAATTAGTCCATATTCTAAGCTTAAAAAAGGTAAAGGCAAAGCATTCGGCAATGCATTTTGAAATTTTACCAAAACTAAAAGACTTAGTTAATCCCTTCCTAAAAAACAAAATCGATTCTAGTCATGAGGAAGGGGAATATCATGCAGGAATGAAAGCCAAACCAAATTCTACTTTAAAGGGAATAGTTTATGTCGTTTGGTATGCTTTGGATTATTTCTTGGGCCATATTAGATTATGGAAATCAAATAGAAAAAAAGAAATAACTATTTTCGCCCGATATTATTATGACTACTATTTCCAGAGAGGACATATAAATACGCCACATTCAGTAATTAGGTTATTTGAATTTTTCATACCCCAACCCACATTTATTTTTACTATATCAAGGCCTGCAAAAGATATTTTCGACCTAAAGCCAGAACTATCAATAGACGAAATAGAAAGACAGCAGAAGGCAATAGAAAGCTTATTTAAAAAAAGAAAAAATGCTTTTATAATTGATGGGACTTCAGGAATAGATGCCACAGTAAAAAATATCCAAAATTTAATAAAAGAAAAAATTTGAATTACAAGATATTCTTTAAAGGCGACCAACCTTTGATCGCAATACCCACAGGTATCTCGTTTAAGCATTCTATCCGGGCTATCAACTGTTTACCCAGTTTCACCTTCAAAAGAAAGGTGTACAAAGTATATTTATATATCCTATCATTTCTAGGACATTTTATAAATATAAATATTTTAAACAATCACAAATATTCTAGTCTGAAACCGTTATTGGAATGGTTCGATAAATTTAAGGAATCTAATCCCAATCAAGAACTCTATCCGATTTTTATCTGGTCACTTGTCCCAAATAGAAAAAGATACTATATCCATCTATTGAATAAATCAGGGGAAAAAATATTTTTTGCGAAATTGACCAATAGCACAGAAGACCATAAGCTACTAAAAACAGAATTTGATCAACTGATCAACTGGCAAAATTCAAACAATATAGATTCCTCATTCTCAACCCCTCAAGTAATTGGCTTTGAAAAGGATGAGAATTACTCCTCATTGATTGTGGAATCGCTGAAGGATACAGACAAACTATTTCACCCCTCTAATAACAAGATCCCTGAAATCCTTATAAAGGAAATTCAAGGAACTAGTAAAAAGATTCAATTAAACGACATCTTTGAAATGGACTGGTGGAAACGCTTCGATCATGATCATAAAAAGATGCCAAATCTTCATCAATATATTAAAAACGTTAATCCAGAAAACAGTATAAAGGTTTCCTTTGTTCATGGCGATTTTGGAAGTGAGAATATTTTGACCGACAAATCCGGGAAATTCAAAATTATTGACTGGGAAAGAGCCACCGAAAATGGTCCATATCATTTAGATACAGTGGCCTATTGGCTAGGTAAACACCATAAAGAAATTAAAAATAATTCCAATGACACAATACAACAATTTTATTCAGATTTTGAGCATCTTACAAAGATAGATCTTGCATTATGTTTAAGTTTTTTAATAGGCGCCAATTTTAACTTGGCATTTATAATTTCAACAAAATTTCAAGATTACAGATGAAAATTTTGCTAGATAATTTCATTTTTGAATTGCAATATGCCGGAGGCATTAGCAAAGTATGGTTCAATTTGATTAAAAGGTTGAAAGAAAAAAATAATTCAAATATCTCTTTTATCGAAGGAAACCAATTAAACAACCTTTTCCGGAGAGAACTTAACCTGAAAGCTGATAATATAATTTCAGATAAGACAGGTTCAAAACTACTTAGACGATTTTTGAGTGTAGATAATAATGACTGTGATATTTACCACTCTAGCTATTTCCGGCCACTAAAAAACAAAGGCAACTCAAAGGTCATTGTAACTGTTCATGATTTTATTTATGAAAAATATAGTGGTCATATCCCTAAGACCATACACATTTTCCTAAAGAAAAGAGCCTTAAAACAAGCTGATGCGATCATTTGTGTTTCAGAACATACAAGACAGGACTTTTACAAATATTATCCTGAAATAGATAGAAACTCTGTTCACGTTGTTCATAATGGAGTTGATGAGCTATACCAACCTATTAAAACAAAAGACACTTTAAAAATAAAAGGATTAACACTGAAGAAGGGGAATTTCTTATTATATGTAGGAAATCGAGGATATTGTAAAAATTTCCCTTTCATTATAAAACTAATGAATTCCAAGTCTGTTAAGGATCGAAAATTACACTTGATATGTGTTGGTGGCGGACATCCATCAGAAAAAGAGAACAAGCAGTTGGAGGGTGAAGCAATACAAGGTCAAATAACTTTTCTTTCGGACATATCTTCATTAGAATTAAATGAATTGTATAATTACGCACACACTTTATTATTTCCTTCTATTTATGAAGGCTTTGGTATTCCTGCTATTGAAGCAATGAAGACAGGATGCCCAATTTGGTCAACGAATAGCTCATCAGTTAAGGAAATTTTAGGTTCTGATTATCCAATATCATTTGACCCAACCAATTGGGACCAAGCTTTAAGTACATTTGAACTACTTTGCACAGCTAATACTCGTGAAAGGGCAAGAGTTATTGGATTAGAACAATCAAAAAAATTTAGTTGGAATAAATGCTCTGAGGAAACTTACACCATTTACAATAATTTGTTAAACAATGAATAGTCAATCTATTATAGGTCTTATTCTCACCTTCAATGAAGAAATTAACATCAATGCATGTATTGACTCTCTTCATTTTTGTGATAATATTATTGTATTTGATTCCTTTAGCACAGACCGAACTGTTGATATAGCTAAAGCAGCAGGAGCAACCGTTTTACAAAGAAAATTTGATAATTATGCTGCACAAAGAAATGCAGCATTACAATATGTACCAGAGAATGTTAAATGGATTTTAATGATCGATGCTGATGAGAGAATTACTCCAGAACTTCAGCATGAAATTATATCCAATATCTCACAAAAGGACAATTCAAATACTCTTTATAGAGTTAGAAGAAAAGACCAGTTCATGGGAAGATGGATCAAAAGGAGTAGTGGTTATCCGACTTGGTTTCCCAGGCTATTTCGAAATGGACAAGTTACCGTTGATCGTGAAATCAATGAAGAGTATAATACCCAAGGGAATATTGCAAACCTGAACAACCACCTAATGCATTATCCTTTCAGTAAAGGTTTGGCTTGGTGGATTGAACGGCATAATAAATATTCGAGTATGGAAGTAAAAACACTCTCATCGGAGTTTAAACAAAGTATTCCTTGGTCTTTGGCCTTATCTCAAGATGCAGTAGAAAGGAGAAAGTTTCAAAAACAATTAATATACAGACTACCTGGAAGGCCACAAATTATGTTCCTGGCATTATATATATTAAGAAGAGGGTTTTTGGACGGTAAGGCTGGCTATCAATATTGTAAATTACGAATGATGTATGAAACAATGATAGACCTAAAAATCCAAGAAAGAAATTTAATCAACAAACAAATAGATTAATGAGAATATCCATTATCACAAGTACCTTCAACAGCGCATCAACCTTACCTGATACAATTGATTCTATACAGAATCAAAATTATGCCAATTTAGAATACATAATTATTGACGGTGGATCTAAAGATGGAACACTCGATCTTGTTAATGAGAGGTCAATTGTTAGTAAATGTATCTCTGAACCTGATAAAGGTATCTATGATGCTCTAAATAAAGGAGTTCAATTAGCTTCAGGTGACATAATTGGCTTTGTTCATTCTGACGACCTATTAGCTTCCAAGGACATTTTGGAAAAAATTGCCGCTATTTTTGTAAACGAAGGAGTCGATGGTGTTTATGGTGATTTAATATATTCGAATAAGACAGATATTAATAAAACCATACGAACCTGGAAAAGCCAAGCCTTTCATCCAAATTTATTAAGAAAAGGATGGATGCCAGCACATCCAACATTCTTCCTAAAAAAGGAAGTTTATAATCACATTGGCGCTTTTAACCTAGACTATTCTATCGCAGCAGATTATGATTTTATGGTCCGGGTATTACAAAATAAAGAGTATAAATTCGCCTACTTACCTGAAATTATAACTAATATGAGAGTAGGAGGAGCGAGCAATAGGAGTTTGAAAAATATCCTCCAAAAGTCGAAAGAAGATTTTCGGATAATGCAAACCCATAAAATTGGAGGACTTTCCACATTAATCGGAAAAAATGTCTCTAAACTTAAACAATTCATATAATTATGAGATTATAATTTATTTAATCTTAAATATCATATTGGATATTACGAAAAAATCTAATTTTGCTACTTCACTAAATGAATCACTGTTTAGTGTGAAAGAATTAATTACAATAACTACTATATCATTTTGACAGCTTTAGGACTATTCATAGGAGCGTTTCTTCTCACATACATTACCATACCGAAAATAATAGGCGTGGTTCGATATAAGAAGTTACTAGATGAGCCAAATAAAAGAAGCTCACATATTAGTGTGACTCCAACCTTAGGGGGAGTTGCATTTTATTTTAGCTTGATGTTTTCTTTTTTCTTTTTAAAAGACTTTGATCAATCCAAAATTATCTATCATATATTTCCTGGATTAACGATTCTATTTATTTTCGGACTAAAGGATGATTTGGTCGTATTATCACCATTAGCTAAATTAGGTGCTCAATTTACAGCTGTTTATTTTATCTTGGCGCATCCTGAATTTCAGATAAATTCACTCAACGGTTTTTTAGGCTACAATGATATTCCAACCTATATCGCAATTTTAATAAGTGCATTTTTAATGATTGTGGTTATCAATGCCTACAACCTAGTAGACGGAATTGATGGCTTAGCTGCTGGTATTGGAATTGCTATATCAGCCGTATATGCAAGTCTATTTTATTTCTTAGAAATTGATTTATTTTTCTATTTATCCTTAATATTGATTGCTACTTTAGCAGCCTTTTTGAGATATAATTTATCTCCCAATAAAAAGATCTTTATGGGTGATACAGGTTCCCTAATTATAGGGTTTGTATTGAGTATTTTCACTATTAAACTATTGACGGTAAACGATCAAATAATTGCTTCCGATTTACCTTTCGTTATAGAAAACTTACCGTTGGTGGCTTTGGTAATTTTAATTGTACCATTATTTGATACTGCAAGAGTATTCACTATCAGAATATTCAATAAAAGGAGTCCATTCTCGGCAGATCGTAATCATTTACACCATATTTTGATTGACCTTGGCTTAAGCCATGTACAAGCAAGTATCTTATTGGTTTTATTTAACCTTCTATTTGTGGTACTTTTCATATATATGGCAGGGACTTCCAAACAAGATTTTCTAATACTTTTTCTCGGTATAATGGCTCTCGCAATGATCTACCTTTTTTATCGTTTAGATTTTAGCATGTCCAACCTCAGGAAAAAAGTGTTTTTCAGAAATAAGAAAAAAGCAATCAAGAACAAAATTACAGCTGTTCGAAAAAACAGTAGAGAAAAAGGATTCTTTTAAAAGGGATTATAGACCTATTTCTTTTTGATATACGTAATTCTTCTTTTACAAAATATTACATTTTTTTCGCATCAATTATTTTACCTAAACAAATGATTCAAATACAAAGGATTAAGTCAGCTCTAATCATTCTATTAAGTGTAGGAATATTAGCCGCTTGTGTTTCAAAAAAGGAAATAGTCTATTTCCAAAAAGACGAAAGCCCAAAGCAAGAGACCAAACAAACTTTTGAAGTACGCTTTAAAAAGGATGACTTGTTAACTATTGACGTCTCTGCTGAAGATATCGCCTCCGTAAAACCTTTTAACTTATCATCAGTATCCTATGGTTCGGCAACCGATGCGGTAACAGGAGTACCCAAGCAGCAAACCTATCTTATTGACAACCTTGGAGAAATCAATTTTCCCGTATTAGGAAAAATCAAATTAGAAGGCCTAAGCCGAGTAGAGGCTGTTGATCTTTTAATAAATAAATTAGATCCTGATTATGTCAAATCACCCTCCATCAATATTCATATATTGAACTTTACTGTAAATGTATTGGGGGATGTAAAAGTACCAGGAACCTATACCATACCAAACGAAAGGGTAACTGTCTTAGACGCTATAGCACTTGCAGGTGACTTGAATATTTCTGGTAATAGAATCATCATTATTAAAAGGGAAAGTATCAACGGGATTTTAACAGGGCATATTGACCTTCGTTCAAATGAACTTTTTGCTTCACCTTTTTACTATTTACAGCAAAATGATGTGGTTTATGTGCAACCAAATAAATCAAAATCTCAATCTGCTGCCTATAATCAAAATACAGGAGTAATTGTATCAATGGCATCTGTTATCATTTCATTAATCTCAATTCTTACACGCTAATATGGACTGGAATACACAACAAAACGGACATCAGCCACAAGAGGAAGAAGGTTTAAATATACGTTCCGAATTAGAAAAGTACATGATACATTGGAAATGGTTCTTACTAGGGGGCATTTTGGCAATAGCTGGGGGTCTAGCCTACCTACGCTATTCAACTCCCCAATACAGTGTATCTAGTACAATCCTAATAAAGGATGAGAAAAAAGGTGGTGGAATGGCTGAATTAGCCATGCTAGAAGAAATTGGAATGTTACAAGGTGGAGCTAATAATATTGACAATGAAATTGAGATTCTAAAATCTAGGAAACTCATAGGCGATGTTATTAAAGCATTGAATCTTTATCAAAGTTTCTTTACCGTAGGACGTGTAAAAAAAAGAGAAATATATTCAGACCTTCCTTTCGTATTAAATTTTGAATTTAAAGATACTCAATTCTTTACCCAGGACACTATATTCACTTTAGTACTAAAAAATACTACAGAATTTGAATTACTGGATAAAAATGAACAAACCACTGGAACATTTTCCTTTAATTCTCCCGTAAAAAGTTCTTTAGGGAATTTTATAATTATTCCCACAGACCTAATCGGAATTCAAGCATTGGTGAATATACCTGTTGAAGTTAGAATACAATCCTTAAATCAAACCATTGATGGTTATATTCGCAACTTAGCCATTGTTCCAGTAAATAAAAATGCCAGCGTTATCAAGTTGAGCATGAAAGGTCCAATAAAGACGAAAATAGAGAACTTTTTAAACTTATTGGTTACTGAATACAATGAGCAAGCTATCCTAGACAAAAACCTAGTATCCAAAAAAACGAAAGACTTCATAGAAGAGCGTTTGGCTATTATTGGAAAAGAATTAGGAACGGTTGATAATCAAGTAGAAGATTATAAAAAGGAGCAAGAATTCGTTAATCTGAGTGCAGAAGCAGGTTTATTCCTAGAAAGAGGTTCTGAAAATAATTCTAAAATAATTGGGATTGAGACAGAATTACAATTAGCTCAATGGATAAATCAAAGTTTGGTAAAAGAAACAGAGGAACCAGAAATATTGGCTTCAAATTTATCTAAAGATCCTACTATCGCAGGGGCTATTATAGGCTATAATGAATTGATCCTACAACGAAATAAATTAAAAATTAGTTCAGGTAGCAGAAATCCGATCCTTTTGGATTTAGAATCACAGATTAGTAATATCAAATCTGGCCTTAAGCAAAGTTTGGCCAATTACGAATCCTCTTTACAGTTGACATTAATCCAATTGAAGAAGGAAGAGGAAAAAATTAGTACTAAAATATTAGCTCTACCTGGAAAGGAACGTATTTTTCTTAATATCCAAAGGCAACAGTTGATTATGTCAGAACTGTATTCTTTCCTATTAACGAAAAAGGAAGAGACGGCAATTTCATTGGCGTCTAGTGTAGCAAATGCCAAAATAATTGACAGAGCCTATGGCTCAAATATTCCTGTATCTCCTAAAAAACCAATTATTTTATTGGCCGGATTGATATTGGGCCTAATTATTCCATTTATCATTCTTTACATTCGTGACTTATTGGACAATAAAGTGCACAATAAAAAGCAATTGGAAGAAATATTGCCAATCCCCATTTTAGGTGATATTCCATTAAACGCATCGGGGAGTAAAATTTTCAATACTGCAACAGACCGTTCAGGAACAGCAGAAGCTTTCCGTTTAGCACGTACCAATATTGACTTTATGCTATCTGGAAATAACGAAAAAGGGAAAACCATTTTTGTTACCTCTACCATTGGTGGAGAAGGAAAAACTTTTATCTCCATGAATATGGCGATGGCCTTAGCAATATCAGGAAAGAAAGTATTATTATTAGGCGCTGATTTACGTAACCCTAAACTAAGTGAATATTTGGATATTCCTGCTAGACCAGGTCTAGCGAATTACCTGTCCAATCCCGCCTTAAAATCAGAGGATTTGATTTTCAATGTCACGGAATATGAATATCTAGACATGATGCTATCCGGTGTAATTCCACCAAATCCAGCGGAATTATTATTGAACCATCGTTTTGAACAACTTTTTGAATCCGTGAAAGAAAAATACGATTATATCATAGTTGATACTGCTCCTGTAAGCCTTGTAACGGATACCTTATTGATTGCGAAATATGCAGATATGTTTCTCTATGTTACAAGAGCAAATTATCTTGATAAACGTATGTTGGAGATTCCTAAAAATCTGTATAGTGAGAAACGTCTACCTAACATGGCCATTCTATTGAACGGTGTTGATAATGCGTTTGGTTACGGTTATGGATACGGTTATGGCTATGGGCAGGAAGAAGAGAAGAAGGCTTGGTGGAAAGTTTTTAGTAAGAATTAAATTTTAGTCTATTATATCCCCTTTAGGGTGAAAAAGTCAAGCAGTTATCTGCTTGACTTTTTTTTTTGCATGGTGCGGAGATGGTTGTTTTGTTCTTTTGCCTTGACGCAAAACGAACCAATCCCGGACGTCCGGTACAAGACTTATTATAAATTGATAAGAAAATACTACGTCTTCTTTCAGGCTGCTAAAAATAACTCTCCCGTACGTACGGGATCAGACAGATTTTTAGACAAAAGGCCTTACAGAATTCTTGATTTTCAATCCATTTCTAATAGGTCAATATAGTTTTACTGGTTATGATACCAATATGAAAAAGTCAAAATTAAGATCAAGTGAATGAAGGAACGAAATGGCGTTTATGTATGACTGAAAGGAATGCATAAAAGTAGCCTGTAGTGACAAAATGAATGCCCCGAAGGGTGATCCTCATTTTGGTCCCGGACGTCCGGGATTGGTTCTTTTTTATCGAATGAAAAAAGAAGGAGCCCAGCGGCGGGGAGCGAAATAAAGAGGCATTACAACCTCCGAGTCCTCTTCGAGTGACTCACAGGGGAACAAACCACATACACACCACTACCCCTCTCAAGAGGGGATTTGTATAATCTATCAGTTGATTAGCGACTAGAAATCATAATAACGCTGGAAAAGGTCCGTTTTAAGGCCAAAACTAATCAACAAGTCCTTCCGCTCTTCAATACCGGCATCTAAGATGCTAGGCGTTTGATTTCGCATGGCAATACCCAATTCAGCAACAAAGTTGGTGTGGGGGTTTATTAGATAACTAGCTTTCCCTTCAATATATATAATAGTAGTCTCATTCCCTTGAAGCAATTCATTGTCGAAATCAGAGATTCGGTCACCATAATCTCTATAAATATCTCCACCATACCCTTTATCCCCAGGGATATCAAATCCTTTTTTCGCCCACATAAATTCTGCTATAAAGGACATTCTATTGTGGGTATATTTCCCCCTTGTAACAAATTCAATAAAATTGGCTCCTAAAGGATGGGCTAATGCTTGGTTCGCATGTCCATAATTGGTTAATCCTCCCTCTTCATCTTGACCAGCTGATTCTGTAGCATTAAAATGAGAATACATAAAGGGCCTTGCCATATTGAATTCTGCTAGTACATTTAAGTTGCGAACACCAAATACGTCAAATGCCTTGGTCCCTAGTTGTAATCCGTATTTATTACCCCACCAACCAGAACTGGAGAATAATTCGGCCTGTTTGAATTCATCCAGGATAAACTGTCCATATAACTTCCAGTCATCAGTCATTTTATATTTAACATTGACGCCTAATAATTCGTTCCCTCCAAAAGAGCCCATGGTTCTTTCTACCGTACGCATAAAAATAACGGGGTTCAAAAAACCCAATTCCACACCTCTATCATCTGTCTCACCATCCCAGGTTACCGTCTCAAAGATCCCTACATTCCATTTCTTACCTAAGTTCACGGACAAATAATGACTCACATTGTATTTTCTATAATGTAGCGCATCCGTTTCATATGGATGAAGATCCCTCATTTCTGAATAGATATTCACATATTGCACCTTACCCAGGTCCGTTCTAATTTTCAAATATGGATAATTGAAAGCCACATCAGATAGTAACATGGAGCGATATCCCTCTCCAATGAAGTTTTTACCATTTCCCAATTCAAATGTGAAATATTTACTTGCCTTGTATTGCACCCAAGCCGTTGAGAACCCATAATCGTAATCATTCATATGATCAACAGAGGAGGCTTGTCCAAGACCTGGAAGGACTCTATCCCTTGAATCCGCCCAATTGTGGATATACTGAGGCACCCTAGTCTGTGTCTCTGTTAAGTCAGAATAAAACCAAACATTATCTCCTATCTGTCCTTGTACCTGCAAACCTCTCGTATTGGTAAAGGTTCCCTCATCCCCTAGATCATCAGATCCAAAAGAGAAATCGATTAAGGGATTTATTATTAATTGAAAATTCTTATGCCTCGGCTGATAAATAAAGAACGGATCTAGTAATAACTTACGCTTAAAATATTTCAAATCATTAATATCGGCATAATGCGCATTGACAGAATCCGGATTGATATAGTTTATCAATTCATTTGAACGATACGGCCGTATACCTGTATGGAAAGTATCTGCCTTTTGTAGATTCCTTTCATAAAACCTAAGAAGATATTCCGAATTATAATTCGCAAAATTTGTAGTCGATTCTTGGGCTATAAGGCTTCCAAAGATCAAAAAACTGGTAACCCTAACGATCCATTTAACACTAAGATGTTTCATATTTCAGGCATTATTAATCAATTAAAATTGGCTTCAGGCCTTTTTATTTTCAATAACATTGTCCAACTCCTCGAAGGGAGAATTCTCACTATGGTATTCTGGTATATAACTTTTCAAGAGGGCTACATTTTCATAAATATCCCCACCATTAAAGACAATTCGCAGTCTACTTATTTTGGACTCTATATCTTCCAAACCATATTCCCTAACTTTCCCAATCATAATCCTAGGATGGTAGGTGGCTATAGCGTCTTCTTCAGCAGCCAACAACTCCTCATAGAGTTTTTCTCCTGGCCTTAATCCTGTAATTTTGATATCTATTTCATCCAATTCATAGCCACTCAAACGGATCATTCTTTGCGCTAGATTGTAAATTTTTACAGATTCGCCCATATCAAAGACATATACCTCTCCTCCATTCCCCATAGCGCCAGCTTCCAATACCAACTGACAGGCTTCTGGAATAGTCATAAAATATCGCGTAATATCTCTGTGGGTAACCGTTAATGGACCACCTTGTTCAATCTGTTTCTTAAAAAGTGGTATTACACTACCATTGGATCCTAATACATTACCGAATCGCGTAGTGATAAACTTCGTTCTATTCAGGCTATTGTTCGTCTGCGTATATATCTCAGCCATCCGCTTTGAGGCCCCCATAATGTTGGTAGGGTTTACCGCCTTATCCGTCGACACCATTACAAACTTTTCAACACCATTTTTCAATGACAATTGGGTCAAGTTAACCGTTCCAAAGACATTGACACGGAGAGCTTCCAATGGATTAGCTTCCATCAACGGGACATGTTTATAGGCCGCTGCATGGTAGACAATATCCGGTTTGAATTCTTCAAAAGCCCTTTCTAAAACTTGAAAATTACTGATATCAATGAGGCGACTTTTCACTTCTACCTCATCCCTATTCAGAGGTTTTAAATCGTTCAACAAGTCATATAGTCCAGTTTCCGATTGATCTACCAACAGGACTTCCTTAGGGTGAAATTGCAATACTTGCTTAACGATTTCACTACCTATAGAACCCGCAGCACCCGTAACTAAAATCCGTTTATGACGAATATCTTTTTTGACATTCACGTCGTCTAGTTGAATCGTATTCCGATTCAATAAATCCTCAATATTTATTTTCTTGATTTGGCGAAGATCTAGCTCTCCATTCAACCATTTATCCAATGGGGGAACGCGCTTTACAATCACGCCATGACTCAAAAAGAAATCCGTTAATTCCTGTAGTTTCTTATGGCTAATCTCATTGGAGGCAACGATGATCTCTTCCAATTTATTCTTTAAAATAAATTCTTTATCAATATCCTCCAATTCGAAAACATTGACCCCAGCAATGGTCTTCCCTACTTTGGCATGGTGTACATCTACAAATCCCATAATATGGAAATTCACATTGGGATTGTTTTTTAGGCTTACCATTGTCAACTGCCCAGTCTCCCCTGCTCCATAGATTAAAACATTTTCATGTTTTTGTTTGTCATAGCGGACAGATTCGTAGATAATTTTGACAAAAATTCTTCCGAAGGATAATACAAAAAAGTTCAATAGAAAATGAATGGCTATTACCCCCAATGGGATTCTTCCCATCCTGGCAATATCAATCTGGTATCGAGTACCCAATACAACCAGTAGAAAAAGCACAAAGGAGACGATAAAACAACTCCAAAAAACCTTTACAAGATCATGAACAGAGGTCCTTCTTATAATTCCTACATAAGACTTATTAAGGTAAAAGATAAGCAGGGCTAAAACCCCCACATTCAATGTATATTTTAATAAAGGATACTCCCATATTCCAAGTGAAGAGAAATTATGACGAATAATAAAAGCACAGACAAACATGAACATGGTATTGATCACATCAAAGATCAACACCGTCCATTTTGACAAATGTCTTTTCGAATATTTCGTATAAATATATCTTAACATGAAACTCTTATTAACTCTAATATACTGTTTTTAATACGATTCTTCTCTGTATCTGTCAAGTTAGAACCAGAAGGCAAGCAAAGTCCATGACTAAAAAGGGACTCACTGCAACCGTTTTCATAGGCTAGTTCCTGTTCAAATATTGGCTGTAAATGCATCGGTTTCCAGAGCGGCCTAGCTTCTATATTCGCTTTTAATAAATGAAGTCTTAATTCCTCCCTGTCAAATCCAGCTTGTTCCTTATCAATCAAAATGGTGCTTAGCCAATAGTTGGAATACGTATCCTCCATTTCATTCAAAAATTCGATACCGGGGACAGCCTTAAAGATTTCTCTATAAAACTGATTCATGGCTCTTCTTGCTTCAACCCGCTGTTTCAATACCGTCATTTGCCCCCTTCCTATTCCTGCAGACACATTACTCATTCTATAATTATAACCTATATGACTATGTTCATAATGGACCGCTTCATCACGTGCTTGTGTAGCCAAAAAAGTAGCCTTTTCTATTAAATCCTTCTCCTTTGAAACTAAGGCACCTCCACCTGAGGTTGTAATAATTTTATTTCCATTGAAGGAATACACCCCCATTTTACCGAAGGTCCCCATTGCCTTGCCTTTATAACTAGAACCTATGGCTTCTGCCGCATCTTCAATAATAGGAATATTGAATTGGTCACAAATGGCCATAATCTCGTCCATTTTCGCAGGCATTCCATACAAATGAACCAATATCAAAGCTTTGGGTAGAATTCCTTTCTCCTTAAGATCTATCAAGGCCTCCTCCAATAATTTCGGACATATATTCCAAGTCTCTTTTTCTGAGTCAATAAATATGGGATTTGCTCCCTGATATTTAATGGGATTTGCAGTCGCAGAAAATGTAAAGCTAGAACACAATACAAAGTCTCCGGCCTGTACACCTAAAAGGATTAATGCAAGGTGTATAGCGGCTGTTCCCGAACTTAATACAGAAACGTACCCACAATTCGTAAACTTGGCTAAATCAGCCTCAAATCCATTTACATGAGGACCTAATGGCGCAATCCAATTGGTAGCGAAAGCTTCCTTTACAAATTCTTCTTCCGTTCCACTCATATGGGGTGATGACAACCAAATTCTTTCCATATCAACCAAATATTGTTTTTAATATACATCGAATATCTTCCCAGAAACTATATTCCTTCAGGTACGCTCTATTGATCCTAACCTTTTCGGGCCAAATAACTTCTCGGTTATACCGTTCAGGATCTGTTTCTGCTGCCAATAATTCTTCTTCATTTCTAAATTTCAAAGAGGCTGGTCCTGTAATTCCAGGTTTCAGCATTTGAATTACTTTATCTTCGCCTTTTAATTCATCTAGATAACCCTCTACATCTGGCCTAGGGCCCACAAAACTCATTTTTCCAATAAAGACATTCCATAACTGGGGTAATTCATCCAATTTAAACCGCCTAATAAGGGCTCCAAAAGGTGAAATCCTTGGATCTCCACTTGCCGTAACCGTTGTTGTTATTCCTTCTATTTTACGCATAGAACGTATTTTATAAATCTTAAAAGGTTTGGCATGCTTTCCAATTCTAATTTGACTGAATACGCCCCACTCTCGGGTATCTATACTTGCCATCAATACTAGAATGAGGATCAACCAAAACGTCCCCAACAAGCCTAAAAAGCTAATGCTAAGGTCAAATATTCGCTTTATTATTTTATCCGATTTCGTCATTTATCAACAATAAATCCTACTTTTCAACAATTCAATTTTTCGCTTTTTGGTTGGGACTATTCTTCACCAGCATACAATTCCAAATGTTTCAAAATCACCCCTTCTAGCGAAAATTCTTCTTCCGCCATTTTCCTTGATGCTAGCCCCATTTCTACTCTTGTTTCTCTACTTATCAACAATTGCTCAATCGCATTTGCCAAAGCCTTCCCGTCCATTATTGGAACCAATAAACCATTGTAATTTGGCTGCACTACTTCACGACAACCAATGGTATCTGTAGTGATGATTGGCCTACCTATAGCCATGGCTTCTATTAAACTTTTGGGCAATCCTTCCCTATAAGAAGGTAAGACAACCAATTCTGCTGTTTTATATAAACTTCGCATATCTGAAACGAAGCCTAACCATTCAATATAACCTGGTACTTCCCAAGCCCTTAATTCTTCCTCTTGTATATTGGTAGGGTTTTCTTTATCTACCATCCCTGCTAATTGGAAAAGTATTTTTCCCGACCATTTTTTGGCCAAAATTTGAGCAGCCTCTATGAATTCCACCAATCCTTTATCATGGAGCATTCTTGCCGGGAAAACAATCTTCAATGGGTTGTTCGCAGGTAAATCAGAAAACTGAAATAAGTTCAAATCTACCCCAGAGCCCTTAATTAGTACAGGTTTTATTTTTGTATTCAATAGCCCTAATTCTCTGCATTGTGCTAAATCATCTTCATTTTGAAATATGAGGTGCATCTTTTGATTCCAACCCCATTTCATCATCTGTTTCATCAGTGCCTGAACAAGACTTATACGGCCTTTAGTAAAAATATACCCCATCCCACTAATTGCATTTATGGTCCGTATACCAAATAGCCTGGTGACAATAGATCCATAAATAACTGGTTTCATACTCACCTGATGGATTATTTCAGGTTTCAACCTTTTATATAAACTATAAATAGCCTTAAGGCTTTTCAGCTCGGATAGAGGGGATGTGCCAGAACGACTGATAGGCAATGCATGAAAAATCAATCCATGGTCTTCTATTTCTTTCCCCTTACCTGTATCTGCGGCAGCAATATGTACCTCATAGCCTTGCTCCTTGGCTGCTAGCGCCAAAGGCAATCTATGAGAAAGGAAAAACCAATCTACATTTACGCAAATGAGTAATTTTATGTTTGCTCCACTATTGTGCATCCCACCAAGTTTCTAAACAATATAATTGATACAGTATTTTCGCCCTTCTTTCTTCTGGAAGTTTAGTTTTACGTTGGTAAAGTGCTTCCAAAAATGAAGGGTTAATCCATTCTTTATACAATCTATTGGAACTGAATAACCGATCCTTTATTTGTGTATCCAATTTTCCATTCACCCAATCATTAAGCGGTATTTCAAAACCTCTTTTGGGTTGGTGAACAATGTTTTCAGGTAAATACTTTTCTGACAATTTCCGCAGTAAATATTTCGTAGTACCTCCCTTTATTTTAAATGAATCGGGTAGGGTTGGTACATAATCCAAGAGTTCTTTACACAAAAAAGGACTCCTACCCTCTAGGGAATTGGCCATGGTTGCGATGTCCATTTTCACCAATAAGTCGCCAAATAGTAATCCTTCAAAATCCAACAACATCATTTTTGATAAACCAGATAATTTTCCAGCATTCAACTGATTGAAGTACTTACTGAATTCTGTTAAGTTTGGCAGCTTGTGAAAGGCCTGATCTTCATGTCCGGTGTACAGATCATAGGTACTGCTCAGATAACTGTCTATTCCTTTTTTCCTCGCTAGGTCTGCTAATCGATAGATATAATTATAGCCATTCATCTTTGTATGACTAGTAGGCATACAGAAATGAGCAAGTTGAGCCGAAAGACGGACCCATTCAGCACTTTTAAAGAAATCGTATTTAGCAAAGGGCACATAACGTCTATAGCCTCCAAATAATTCATCTGCACCATCCCCATTCAAAACGACTGTAACATGTTCCTTGGCGGCCTTCCCAACATAATAACTAGGAATCGCTGAAGCATCCATAAAGGGTTCCCCATGTTGCAATAAAATGCGGTCTATATCCTGCTCCAATTGATCAAAGGATATCGCTATTTCATGATGGTCTGTATTGTATTTCTGAGCCACTTCCTTTGCCAAAGGAGCCTCATTATAAACGCCATCAAATGATATGGTAAAGGTTTTTAAATTTGAAACACAACTGGCTGCCATTGCTGTGGTCAATCCACTATCGATACCTCCACTTAAAAAACAACCAACTTCCAGATCAGACGAAAGCATCCTTCTCTTTACACCCTCCATTAACATCGTATCGACTTGTGATAAAGCCTCAGAAAATAAGGGACTCCCCTGATTGGCATAGCCATTTTCAATGGACCACCATCTTTTTTCGATACGCTTATTACCTTCCTTATTAATCAGTATATAGGTGCCTGCCTTCATCTCCGCTACATCTTGGTAGGGTGTTCCTGAAGAATAGAAATAACCTAAACGTAAGAAATCTCCAATACGGTCGTAATTTGGGCTAAGGGTAAAGGCTGTTTTTAATGCATTTAATTCCGAAGAGAACGCCCAGGTCTTTCCCTTTCTATAATAGAACAAGGGTTTTTTTCCTGCCCTATCTCTTGCCAAAAATACTTCACCACTCTCCTTATCTAAGATGGCCATGGCAAACATCCCATCCATTTCTTCTAGCATCTTAGGGCCCAATCGTTCATATAAATGAAGTAGGGTTTCCGTATCGGAATGACTTGAACACGAAAGTTGATATTTTTGTCGAAGGGCTAAGTGATTATATATTTCCCCATTCCATATAACAACCCATTGCTTATGATGCATAGGTTGAACCCCTCCTTCAATATCTACTATTGATAGGCGAAAATGATACATAAAAACATGCTCAAAGGCATAACTATTTTGTGCATCAGGACCACGGTGAAACATGGCCTGTTTGATAGGTGCTGTTTCAATGGTTTTACTATTTATGGTTCCAAATATTCCACACATTTAACGCATAGATTTTAATATTTTTCGACGAAAAAATTTACTTAAGGAGAAAATAAAAAGCCCTAAATATCTTATTAGACTTATATAACCCAGACGATACATTTCTAGGAAATTGGATAACTCTCCCTTCTCCATTGCCCACATATTACTGGACAGTCCTATATCACTAAGACTTCCTTTCCCTCCTCCATAGTGTACCAATTGTTGATTCACTACCATTACAGGGTATAACTTACAGATCTTTAACCAAAGGTTATAATCTTCAGAATATTTCATATCCTCCCTAAATCCACCAATTTCTATTAGCACCTTTTTTGCCACTATCACGGTAGAGGTAAACACTCCATTTCTAATTAATAAATTAGAAAATTCTATTCGATCGTATTTTCTATTAGACTTAATTTTACTGTATTCAACTAAGCTTCCTGCCAATACATATTCTGGATGCTCTTCTAGCAATTTCATCTGCTGTTCAACCTTCTCTCTCTCCCAAACATCGTCTGCATCTAAGAAAGCAATCCATTCCCCTTTTGCTTCTTGAACACCTCTATTCCTAGCCTTTGATGGTCCCGCATTCTCTTGATCTATTATCCTGATATTTAAGGCCAGTTTTACCTTGAGAGCACTAATTACTTTCACTGTATTATCTGAAGATCCATCATTCACAATGATAACTTCATCAATTGGCCTAGTCTGGAAAGCAATGGATTGTAAAGTCTCCGTAATACTCCCCTCGGCATTATAAACAGGAATAATTACAGAAATCATATTTCAACCATTTTTTCATCATTTTCAAAAGCAAATACTGAACTGTAAGAAAACATCAAGAAAAGCACCACCATCAACCGCATATTGATTAAGGAATTTAACAATACATCCCCTTTATAGTGCACTAGAAGATTGTATCCAATACATATGAGAATGATAATACTGTATTTACTATTACCTCGTATAATTCCTATAAAGGCCATTCTGAGATAGCTAAAAACCAAAATCACACTCCCTAGAAGTCCAAAAAACAAGATATGCCGCATATAACCAGCATCTGTATCCATATAATACTCCTCACCATCCCTATATCGACCATCCCCAAAAAGTAGGGTCTGCTCATATACATCAAAATAGAAATTCTCAAATAAGTAATCTGAAGACTCCGTAGAGATTTGCCCACTTTCCACATAGTTATAGTATGCTTCAAAAGCCCATGGAAGTAATTTAGCACTTAAACTATTATAAACCTTCGGGGACACAATACTCAGAGATTCAAACGCCATATAGGGCACGAAGATCAAAATAACGATATAGCGCAAAACCTTTTTCCGTACATATAAAAAACTCCAAAGGAAAAGCGCAAAAGATAAAACCACCCCAATCATCCCTGTTCTTCCAGAGGTAATTACAGAGAAGATGATAAGTACATATTTTAGAATATCGAATTTTGTTAACTTATGGGAATAGCGATATTTCAATGCGATAATAATGGCTCCAATGGATTGAAAAGAAGAGAAATCATAATACTTATGCCATGATATAGCCAAGCCTCTATGTCCTGTAGTTATGAACTGATTCAAACCATGATTTCCAGTAGCCCCAAAAATAAAATCTCGAAAGCTTCCAGATATAAGCATAAGCAGCATTAAACCACCTTGAAGAGCGAATACTGCAGTCAATAAATCCATAAATTTAGAGGCCGTAAACCCCCTATATTTCAAAATATTAGCCAATAAAGAACCAATGAAATAACATTCTAGTAAAAGGGTTGTTCCCAATTCTATTACCTGCATGTCACCATCCCCTCGCACATTGGAAATATAATAGGAATAGAACACCACCATCCCCACTAAAAACATCTGAACAATGACGTCCTTTCTAATGTATACCTGCCGTATTAAAAAGGCTTCGATCGAGATTAAAACCAGACAGTATTTTGAAGTACTAAAGGCCATTCCTGTAAACTGAATTCCATAAAAAAACATAAACAGCAACAGTAAATAGTACAGGTATCTTATATTATCTTTTCTTAATTCTAAATTCATGATATATCCTTAATAGTACTTTTAATAGGTAGGGAAAATCCCAAAATAATCTATAATATAGTCTTTTTGCCAAAGATCTTTGCATCCAAAGGGATTTTCCAGCCCTTTTGGTTTCCTTTATTCTTCTCCAATTAATGCCATAGTTCTTCAAACTTTTATAAAGTTCTTTAAAGGCCAATTCCCTTTCTTTTGAATTTGAGATATGACTACAATATATACTCAAATTATAAAAAACATGGTAGAGATAAAACTCATATACAATGCCTTTATACTTCTCAAAGAGTGCTTCCTTTTTCAAAAAATCCTCTACAATGTTGACGACTTTTAAATATTGTAGTCCCTTACTAGAATATACCTGAGTTATAGCTCCAGGTCGAATTATATAATGATAAAACTGTTTCGGAATGCGAACCAACCTTCGAGACTTGAAAAACAAACGAGGAAAGGTGGCCACATCTTCATATAACAGCCCTTCTGGAAATCGGATATCATTTTCTATAAACAAGGACCTTAAAAAGAATTTGTTACAGGAGAAACACTCTACTTCTAGGAACAAACGTGGATAATATTTCACCTCAATGATTTCAGGAAAGTGGGTAGCCTGTTGGTAAATAGTCTTCACTGTCCCATCTTCATACTCGCCACGTACATCACAAAAAATAATATCAGCTTGCGCCTTTATTCCTTTTTGAAGCATACAGGAAAACATTTCCTTATCAATCCAATCATCTGAATCAATAAATGCTAGATACTTACCAACAGCAGCTTCAATTCCAGCATTTCTAGCCGAACTCAAACCACCATTCTCTTTTGTTATTAATTTTATCCTTGAATCTGTATTCTGATATTCCGCTATAATTTTATCGGAATTATCTGGACTACCATCATTCACAATGATTAACTCAAAATCACGGAAGGTCTGCCCAAGGATGCTATCTAAACATTTCCGTAGGTATTCCTCCACATTGTACACCGGTACAATGACAGATAATAATATTTCATTAGTTGACCTTTCTTCCATGCTTCGCTATACAAGCTATATAATATTCTATATTTTCTCTCCCTTTTGTTTCCCAAGTGAATTCATTTTCGATAGTCTCTCTCGCATTTTTAGCCAAATTTTGCAATTGTGATTTATTTTTAAATAACGCTTCTATATCATCAACTGCCTGCTCCACATCTGCTACAATTAAGCCATTCTCTTTATGCTTTATAACCTCCCTGAAAGCAGAGATATCCCAACATACCACCCCTCTCGCACAAGCCATAGATTCCAATAAAGCAAGGCTAAAATTCTCTATTCTTGAAGGGAAATAAACCAAAGTACTTTCCTCAATTTCACGTCTAATTTGATCCTTACTGAGATAACCCAAAAAGTGAACATTCTTTTTTGCCTGCTCGGTAAATCTTGGCCACATCACTTTTTCAAAATAGGCCTTTACCTTGCCGGCTATAAATAGGTCTAAATTTGGATTTCTTGCAATCAATTGATTGAAGGTGTTTACCAATCGGTCCATACCCTTTGCTTCTGATAATGTACCGAAATAAAAAATTCTGTTATGATTTTTGATCTCCGTAGCCCTATAACTATCATAATCCAAACCATTGTATATCGTAACAACATCTGACAGGTTGAAATATTTAGCCAACATGCTAGAAGAAAAATTGGACACCCCAATTCCCATTTCAACTTTTTGAGCTTGTAATTTCTCGAAATACTCAAAAGCAGTATTAGGACGAAATCCAGCCTCATTATGCAACATGGTATATGATCCGTGGGAACGAACTATAGATGGGATATCCGTACTCAAATAAGCTCCGTCACCTAAATAATCATTTAGTTCTATAATATCTACTTCCTCATTGGTTGTAAATTCTTTGACTTCCTTTGCCAACCTTTTGCGATCCATCTTTAAAAGTGGAATTAACAGGCTTGTCAGTCCCACCAAATGAAGAAGTTGCTCCAACCTATCATAAACACCTTGGAAATAGGATATATAGCTTTTGAAAAAACGCAAATCTACCCCTTTGGTATTTTTAATCAATTTCTTCGACGAATAGCCCATCACAGTAACGGTATGCCCCTTTTTAACCAATAGTTTTGACAAGGTTTCTAAGAAATGACCAATACCTCCCGCATCCGGTAATTCGTCATCGAAATATTCATGACTTACAAAAAGTATATGCAACCGGTCTTTTCCCACCAATGGATTATTTTAATTCAATTGTAATTCTATATCATTTGTTAAATACTAAAAATACAGATAATTACCTTCAATCACAAAACTCTCCGAGTTAGCCCACTAAAAGGGGTGAAATTATTCAGGTTTCGATTATATAGCATCTTAAAAAGAATGGTAAATGTAAAGTAAATAATAGGTATCAGTGTCTAACAATCGGATAGTTAGAGGTATTACGACGTTAATAAGTTCATATTTAACGCTAAATTAACTATCTTAATTCATGCTTAATCTTTCAGATAAGGCTTATTAAATATTGAAGTCTAAAATTGAAATAGCACTTTATGAAAAAACGAATTATAACTTTTGGTACTTTCGACCTCTTACATATTGGGCATCTAAATATTCTAAAAAGGGCGAAACAGATGGGAGGCCACCTTATAGTAGGCATCTCTACAGACCAATTAAATTTCAATAAAAAGGCCAAGAAACCAATATACTCCCAAGAAGAACGCCTGCAACTAATCGAGGCTTTAGGGGTTGTTGATGAAGTTTTTTATGAAGAATCATTAGCACTAAAACGGACCTATATTATAGAACATCGAGCAGACATCTTGGTGATGGGAAATGATTGGGCAGGTAAGTTTGATGAATTCTCAGACATTTGTGAGGTAACATACTTCCCAAGAACACCCTCTATCTCTAGTTCCGAAATAATTGAAATTGTAAGACAGACTAAATAAACAAACCATTTATATTATTGAAATAAACATTACCCCTTTATGTGTGGAATATTAGCTTCATTCAATACCGAACATAACATAAAGCAACTTAACAATGCTTTATACTTAATGACTCATAGAGGGCCTGACCACCAAGAAGGCCTCATCATTGACAACCATTATTTAGGGCATACCAGATTATCCATTATAGATTTAAATAACCGATCAAATCAACCGTTTATTTCAGAAGGTTTTCATCTAATATACAATGGAGAAGTCTATAATTATAAAGAATTAATACGAGAACATCAATTAACAGTGCAAACAAGTTCTGACACAGAAGTTGTACTCGAGATGTATAAAAAATACGGTGAAAAGTGTCTTCAATATTTCAATGGGATGTTTGCCTTTGCCATTTACAATACAAAAAATAAAGAAATCTTTATAGCAAGGGATCGTCTAGGCATTAAACCGCTTTACATACGAGAAAAGAAAAATACGATAGATCTTGCAAGTGAAATAGCTCCCCTTCTAGAACTAGAGGACAGCGCTATTGATGACTTTGGTATACGTCAATACAGAAAACTAAGAATGACTGTTAAGGGCTATACCTGTTATCAAAACATCAAAACCTTTCCTCCAGGACATTATTATAAAAACGGAAGGTTTGTTCGTTACTGGGAATTAAAAATGGACGACCAACAGGCTCCAAAAGATGAAGATCTTGAAGCTTTAATCATAGATGCCGTCCGTCTTCGGAAGCGTTCAGATGTACCTATCGGAAGCTACTTAAGTGGCGGCTTAGATAGTACTATATTAACCTACTTACTCCAACCTACTCATACTTGGACTGTTGGATTTCAAGATCTCAATGAATTTGAGTGGAGCAAATTGGCCAATGCTAATCTTCAGTCTATCCACCACCAGGTTCTGGTTAATAAAGAAAAATTTATTGAAACAGGGAAATACATGATTCAGAAAAAAAGAGAACCACTCTCTGTTCCAAATGAAATTTTGATTCATTTAATGACCCAAGCCGTTAAAAAAGAAAATACTGTTGTTCTTTCAGGAGAGGGAGCCGATGAGTTATTTTGGGGTTATGATCGAATATTCAAATGGGCGAATGAAGCCGACAACCTTACATTGGAAGAGTTTGACCAGCGTTATTGCTATGGAACCAATTCTGACGATGAAGTATTGGATTTCGCCTTAGAAAATATCCCAGGGAAAAGACCCATTGATAAAATCGCCTACTATTTTCAAATACACCATTTACAAGGATTACTGCGAAGACTTGATAATTCCACAATGCTCAATAGTGTTGAAGCAAGAGTTCCATTTGTAGATCATAGATTAATAGAAATGATGGTAGGAACTCCTTTTGAATGGAGGATGGGTGATTCCTTTAAAGAGCCTCTAAAAAGAATATTCAAACCCCTGATTCCAGAAGAAATTATCAACCGAAAAAAAATAGGATTCCCTGTACCTCTCAGTGCAATTTTTCAAGATAAAAAAGAGGACACTCCAATGGATGCATGGTTATTGTTTAATATAAAAAACTTTAGAAAATGGTAGTAGGATATACTTCAGGTGTATTTGATTTATTTCATATCGGGCACCTAAATTTATTGAAAAATGCAAAAGGACTTTGTGATAAACTAATCGTTGGCGTAACCACTGATGAGTTACTACTAAATTATAAAGGCAAGAGTTCCGTTATTCCCTTTGAAGAGCGAATGGAAATTGTTCGAAATATCAAATTTGTAGATGCAGTAGTCCCTCAAAATTCTATGAACAAAATTGAGATGTGGGACAAGTTGAAATTTGATGTTATGTTCGTTGGAGATGACTGGTACAATACCGACAAATGGAGAGCCTTTGAAAAACAATTTAATGCGGTAAAAGTTCAAATAATGTATTTCCCTTATACCAAAGGAACCTCCTCTACCTTGATAAATGAAATATTAAGAAACGAAAGAAACAAACTCAAATGATCTAATCCATTACCATTAATTACTTATACAGAACTCATAAAGTGCTCTACTATAGCTTTTACTCAACTCAAAAGCATTTACTGACGCATTTACTTCTTCTCTTAGCTGTTTGTATTCATCCTGCTCTAAGCAGCCTTGAATAGCCTTGAAAGCCTCTGCCCAATTAGCCGTTTCTGGTCCGGCTACTATTTCTTTATAGTCAAAATTAAAAGCCCGTATTTCCTTATATAAATCCAAATCAAAAACGGTGTGAATAATAGGTCTATCTAAAACCAAAAAATCAAAAAGTATACTTGAATAATCTGACAATAACACTGCCGTATCTTTCATCAAATAATAGACATCATCTATCTCATCCCCTTCAATCAACTTTATCCTATTATGAATAGGTTTTATATCCAATTTATCACTAGCCATAGGATGCATCTTCACCAAAAAGACGGCATTAAGGGAATCCATCAAAGCTTGTAATTCATCCGGGTTAAAATCATATTCTTTAAAGATATCTATCTTTCCAAAGGAGGAATATGCTTCAAATTCGTTCTGCTCTCTATAGGTAGGACAGAACAAAACAAAACGAACATCTTGTCCGAATTCCGCCCTATACTCACTAATAATAATTTCTTCTCCATCCCCGTAAAACCTATCGTATTTAGGCATACCCAACACTTCCAATTTCTCTACAGGCTTATAACTATTGATAATATAGTTTTCCATAATTGGCTTGAACTTATCAGACGTTACGAAGAAATAATCCCACTTTTGAGGGTACCATACCCTATAAAAACATCTTTTCAACCAACTCTTTGGAGGAATGTGTCCTATTTTTTTCAATGGCATACCATGCCATAAATTATAGAGTACAATTCCATTGGTAAATTCATTGCATAGGTCGTTCTTTCCATGCGTTGTAAAGCCCTTTCCAGCTCTAAGGCAAATCCATTTCGCTCGCCAACTATCTTTTAATACTACCCGATGACCTTGGGTTTGTAACGTATCGTAAATTGACTTTGAACTTGTAATCCAAACTGCTGTAATAGTGGATTGATTTTCTACTATATAAGTGAAAAAATAACCCGTACTATCTCCAAAACTATTCCCAGTATTTGAACCAAACACCCACAGGTTCTTTCTTCTTGGCAGAAGAGCCAACAAGTACCAAAATGGCAATAATAGCAATTTTAATAAACTCATCTTCTTTTGAAATAATTATAGGTTGCAATAGATCTATAACTAAGCACAAACACCTGAAACAGTAATAACAGATACAATATTGTTTCTATTTCTATTTGCTCATACAAAAAGACCAAAGCAGTTACATACATTACTGTGGCATATATAACACTTTTATTCGCTTCCTTAGCCTTTCCTACCGCACCTAACAATGGGTATCCCAACATCATAGACGGCACCTGAAATAGTAAAATAAAACCAAAGAAAGACAAGTATTTAGCAGCAGGAATAAAGGAGTCGTCCAATAATAAAGCTATAGCCTCTTCAGAGAAATAATAAAGTATAATTGATCCCAGGATAGTCACTAAAGTCACTCCTAAGAATAATTTTTTATACAATGGCACATCCCTATTTTTTGCCATATATGGATACAATACATCTTTAACCGGTGAAATTAGCGTTAATGCAGCATTATAAAATTTCTCTGCAGTGGTATAAAGACCTAAACTATAATCCCCTTTTATATTTCCAATTACCAATACATTCAATTGGGTAAATATAGAAATGGACAAAGTAGAATAGAAAAAGGTTCTACTTTCTTTCAATAGGTATAACAATTTAATGCGCTTTGGCACGAATAACCGAATATCAAAGCGTTTGACCCCTAAGTATAAAGACACACAGGCCACCGACATTTCGGCAATTGAAAGTGCTAAAGGATAGAGATAGAAATCAGATTTTTCGCGAATAAAAATAAAAACAGCAGCCGTAAATATTACTTTAGAAATAAATACAAATAGGGTTAGATACTGCATTTTCTCAACCCCCTGGAAAAACCACTTTGGGATTAAGCCATTGGCCAATACGTAGCCAATAAAATAAATATATAGGAGGTAATCTTTGTGTAACTTATCAAAGTAAAAAACAAAAGGGATAAAAGCAATCAAAACTATAACACTCAATCCCCCTTTCAATATCAATACACCATTGAAGATCTCATCCCTTCTTTGTTTGTGATTTCGGAAGACAGATATATTTTTTGGACTAGTTAGGTTGAAGCCAAAATCACTTAAAACCATCAATATATTAATGATTGCGAATGCATACCCAATCCGACCAATCAGTTCTACTCCCAAAACATAAGTAAGATAAGCAAAGGTAATCCATGGGAAAATATAATTCATCCCCTGTATAAATACCAGCGATGAAAAATTCCGCATTAATGGGTGCCCTAATATTTCTCTTACCTTCCCCATAATTGGTTAATGCTTCCAGATAAAAAGGAACTTGAACATAAATTTCAATATGAATTGAGGTTGCACTTTCTTCACCGCCTTTAAGAAATAGCCAAAAGCCAGTTTTTTATAACCGCTTATTCCACTTAAATAACTAGCAGCATCCCGATACATTTTGAACTTTGCTTCTTCATACAACCTGTTATGTTTAAATTTTTCCAGCGTTTTTTCCATTTCACTATACATCCGCATATAGTTGGCATGTGAATTACCAGAATGGATCCTATATAATGCAAATACCTGATCCATATACGCCAAGGGATATTTCTCAGCAATCCTCAACCACATATCCCAATCTTCAATGGCTAAACTTTCATCCCATCCATCCAATTCTTCTACAATAGATCTTCGGACCATTACGGTGGGAGCAAGAATAAAAATATCCTTTCTTAATAATTTTTTAAAAATACCTTCGGCTGTAAAAGGGTAGCTCACCTTAGTCCCTAATACTCCCTTTTCATCCAACTCTACGACATCACCACAAACCAGTGCGAATTTTTGATTTTGATCCAGGAATTGGGCTTGTAATTTTAATCTATCTGGTGCTAAGACATCATCTGAAGCTATTATCACCAAATAATCCCCTGTAGCTCTTTTTAATAATTTATTTAAGGTAGGCGTAAAACCTTTATTCGATTGAGCTTCAAAAGAAAAATCATATTGCTTGGATAAAAGTGCCAATTTATCAGCGCTACTATCCTTTGATCCATCATCAATTACAAGAAATTCAAAATCTACCCCTTGTTGACCATATACACTCCGTACCAACTCTTCCACAAAATTTTCATGGTTATAACAGGATGTCAATATGGAAACTTTGGGTCTATGATCCATTCTCTATGTTATTTATATTCATTGATGGCTTTTATCACTTGGCTAACTTCGTTAGGTTCCATGATTGGACTTATCGGAATACTCAAAACTTCATTTGCCAATTTTTCTGTAATTGGTAATTCACAATTACCGAATTCAATATAGGCTTTTTGTTTATGAGGAGGGATTGGATAGTGAATCAATGATTGAATTCCACACTTTGTTAGGTAAGATTGCAAAGCATCTCTTTCTGTACAACGAACTACAAACAAATGCCAAACATGCCCCATTTTATCGATACAATTTGGCAGTTTTATAAGGGGATTTTTGATTTCAGCCCTATACCTTAAAGCGATCTCTCTCCTTTTGTCATTCGAAGCATCAAGGTCCTTTAACTTCACCGACAATACTGCTGCTTGAATTTCATCCATTCTAGCATTAAGCCCTTGACATTCGTGAATATATTTTTGCTCAGATCCATAATTAGCCAAGGAGCGAATCGTTTTTGCTAAAACTGCATCATCAGTACATACCGCACCAGCATCTCCAAGAGCACCTAAATTTTTTCCAGGATAAAAACTAAATCCTGAAGCATCTCCAATGGCACCACTTTTCACCCCCTTCCAACTTGCTCCAATTGCTTGGGCATTGTCCTCAATATGCAAAAGGTTGTTTGCATCAATCAGCTGTTTTAATTCCTGAGAATAACTGATTTGTCCATAAAGATGAACATTTAAGATGGCTTTTGTTTTTGAAGAAATCCTTTCTTGTAATTTCTTTGGATCAATATTAAAATGGGCATTTTCTGGCTCTATAAATACGGGAACCAATCCGACATCTGTAATTGCTAGGATGGAAGCGATAAAGGTATTTGCAGGCACTAAAACTTCTTCTCCAGCCTTCAGCCTTCCGAGTGCTATATATGCTTTAAAAATTAGCCGTAGCGCATCCAAACCATTGGAACAAGCTATGGCATGCGATACACCAATATAATCGGACAATTCTTTTTCAAATGTTTCATTCTTAGCTCCTTTAATGTACCAGCCAATGTTTAAAACGGAATGTATTTCTTCTTCTAATTGTCCTCTATATTGTTCATTTATTTTATGTAAATCCAAAAATTGTATCATTCCTTTTCTATTTCGCCATTCCTCCAACAGTAGGTTTGGCCTTCTGAATCTTTCAATTGTTTTGACAAGAGGGTTCCCTCCTTGGTAATAAAACCGTGGAATTTTGCAGGGTTCCCTATCCAGACTTCGTTATTTGGGATATCTTTCGTTAATACAGATCCGGCACCTAGCATGGCATATTTCCCAATACTAATTCCGGGTAAAACGGTACTATTTGCACCCAGCGAAGCGCCTTCTCCTATAAAGGTCTTTGGAAAACTAGTTGGATATTGCTTTGATCTTGGAATTAGATCATTCGTGAAGGTCGCATTAGGACCTATAAAAACATGGTCTCCAATATACATTCCATCCCAGATTTGTACACCTGGTTTAATCGTGACATGATCCCCAATGACTACATCGTTTTCAATAAAAACTTGACAATTGATATTACAATTCTCCCCTATTCGCGCTTCCTTTAATACAACAACAAACTGCCAGATTTGAGTTCCAGCACCTATTCTATCCGATTGTACGTCTGCTAATGGGTGAATTTTAGGCATCTTTATAGGCAATAAATTCTTTTAAATCTCTTATATAATCGAGCTCATCATAGGCTGCTGAAGCAAGGACTAAACAAATAGAACCAGAGGAGAAATTTTTTAGCTCTCTCCAAATTCCAGGTTTCATTAGCAACGCATCATAAGGCCTATTTAAACTTACAATTTTCTTTTCTTTACCATCAAAGAGCTCTACATCAAAACTACCACTTGCAGCAACAATTAATTGATATAAACCTCTATGCGCGTGCCCCCCGCGTTCTTCCCCACCTGGGACATCGTATAGGTAATATACTCTTTTTATAGGAAATGGAATGGTTTCTTCTCCAGTAATGGCAGACAAGTTACCCATTGTATTTTCTACTTTTGGCAATTTAACCTTTATACAATCTCTTATATCTGTTAGTTTACTCATCCCTCTTTATGTTTAAGAAAAGTATCCCAATCTCTAATATAATCTTCTGGGGAATACAGGGTATCCGCTAAACAAATAGCCAATGAATTGGTGGAAAAATTCTCCATTCTTCTCCATATACCTTTTGGTACATACAAGCCATAATAAGATCTATTTAGCTGAATAGTTCTTTCATTATCACCATCAGTAATCACCACATCAAAGCTTCCTGATAAGGCTATTATAAATTCATTCTGTCTTTTAAAAGCATGCCCACCACGAACCTGACCTCCTGGTACATCATAAATCCAATAGGACCTCTTAATGTCAAAAGGTATGTGACCTCCACTCTCTACAAAGGATAAGTTCCCACGTACATCGTGAATTTTAGGTAAATCTATGATATGAGCATCTTCTATTGACATTATTGATTTAATAAATTTCTTAAGTAGATTCCGTATCCACTTTTCTTATATTTCTCGGCCAATACTAATAACTGATCAGCATTTATATAACCATGACGGTAAGCGATCTCTTCTAGACATCCAATTTTGAACCCTTGGCGATCTTCAATTACTTGGACAAATTGCCCTGCCTGCATTAAAGATATAAAAGTTCCTGTATCAAGCCAAGCAGTTCCTCTATCTAGAATACCAACTTCCAATTCTTCCATTTCCAAATAGGCACTATTCACATCCGTGATTTCGTATTCACCACGAGCAGAGGGTTTAATTGTCTTAGCAATTTCTACTACCCTATTGTCATAAAAATACAAGCCTGGAACAGCAAAGTTAGATTTAGGATTTTCCGGTTTCTCCTCAATGGATATTGCCTTGTTATTTTCATCAAATTCAACTACTCCATATCGCTCTGGATCGTTTACTTGATAAGCAAAAACACAAGCCCCTTCAACATTTACCTTAGATCTCAATAAAGCTCCCATACCAGAACCATAGAAAATATTGTCACCCAAAATTAGGGCTACCGAACTATCTCCAATAAATTCCTCACCAATAACGAAGGCCTGCGCCAACCCATTAGGAACTTCTTGAATAGCATATTCAAATCTACAGCCTACACTTGAACCATCTCCTAATAATCGTTGAAATGCTTCACTATCGTGTGGAGTGGTAATAATTAGTATCTCTCTAATTCCCGCTAACATTAAGACAGATAAGGGATAATATATCATCGGCTTATCGTACACCGGTAATAACTGCTTACTAGTTGCCAATGTTAATGGGTGCAATCTAGTACCTGAACCTCCTGCTAAAATAATTCCTTTCATCTTCAATTGCATTAATATGACTTCCAAACAGTGATTTGACTATTCAGATTTATACTGTTTTTTATAATATTCAACGTAACTACCTGAAGTTATATTCTCCAACCAGTCAGCATTTTCAAGATACCAATCAATCGTTTTCTCCAGACCTTCTTCAAACTGCAAAGAAGGAGACCAATTTAGTTCTTTATTAATCTTTGTAGCATCAATCGCATAGCGTTTATCATGCCCTGGTCTATCAATTACATAGGTAATTAATGCTGCAGAGCTACCTGGTTCCCTACCTAGCTTTTGATCCATTTTTTTACATAAAACATGAATCAAATCCAGATTGGTCCATTCATTGAATCCACCGATATTATAAGTCGCTCCCTTTTTACCATCATGAAATACCAAGTCAATAGCGCGAGCGTGGTCTACAACATATAGCCAATCTCTTGTATATTGTCCATCCCCATAAACGGGTAAAGATTTCCTTTCTTTGATATTATGTATGAATAGTGGAATCAATTTCTCTGGAAATTGATTCGGACCATAATTATTAGAACAATTAGAAATCACAACTTGAAGACCATAGGTTTCATTATAGGCCCTAACAAAATGATCTGAACTTGCTTTAGATGCTGAATAGGGAGAATTTGGATCGTAGGCTGTCGATTCTGTAAACAAGCCATCCCTTCCTAAACTTCCATATACTTCATCCGTAGAAATATGATAAAAAAGATGTTTGGATAAATCTTCCTTCCAATAGCTCTTTGCTACATTCAGTAGATTTACTGTACCAATAATATTTGTTTTCACAAATGCCAAAGGATCATGAATAGATCTATCTACGTGACTTTCTGCAGCCAAATGAATTACATCCGTAATATCATAGGTTCGGAAAATTTTTTCTAAAACTTCTTGATCGTTAATATCTGCTTTTACAAAACTGTAATTATCACTATCCTCTAAATCGGAAAGATTTTCCAAATTACCAGCATAGGTCAAAGCATCCAAATTAATAATTTTATATTTTGGATATTTATTTACGAACAATCGCACTACGTGAGAGCCAATAAATCCAGCTCCCCCAGTAATTAAAATATTTTTCTTCATATCTCCTTTCTACATGCACCGCATGATCACTTTCTATCTGTTTCTGAAATAAAGTCCTTACTCCCCATGAACCAGTCATAGGTAATTTGAAGTCCCTTATTCATTGAAAACTCTGGTTGATAGCCAATCAAAGATTTGGCTTTCGAAATATCAGCCAATGAATCTCTGATATCTCCTGCTCTATCAGGACCGTATATAGCCTTCAAATCACTTTTTGCTGCAGCATTCAAAGCTTGCCACAATTCATTTAAAGAAGTTCTTTCTCCAAATGCAATATTCACGACTTCATGATGCTCAATTGATTCACAACGAAGTAGTCCTTTTATATTTGCTTGCACAGCATTGTGTACAAATGTAAAATCTCTAGTTTGCCCTCCATCTCCATTAATAGTTGGAGACTGTTTGTCTACCAAGGCTTTGATAAACAATGGAATTACGGCTGCATAAGCACCATTTGGATCTTGCTTTGGCCCAAAGACATTAAAATACCTTAAGCCTATACTCTTCATTCCATACACTGTAGAATATGCATTGGCATACAGCTCATTTACATATTTAGTAACCGCATAAGGTGAAAGTGGGTTCCCTATTTTATCCTCTACCTTAGGCAGTGATTTTGAATCTCCATAAGTAGAAGAAGAGGCAGCATATACAAAACCTTTTACCCCTACTTCCTTAGCAGCATTCAACATATTTAAAAATCCACTAATATTAACCGCATTGGTTGCTAATGGATCTTTTATAGACCTAGGTACAGATCCCAAAGCAGCTTGATGAGATATATAATCTACACCTTCCACAGCCTTCAAGCAAGTTTCAAAATCACGGATATCTCCTTCCATAAATTCGAACGCAGGATGATCTATAAATGGTCTAATATTTTTATAATAGCCATTAGATAGATTATCTAAAACACGCACCTTAGAGGCTCCATATTCCAATAAATATTGAACAATATTTGAACCAATAAAACCTGCTCCTCCTGTTACAAGGAATGACTTCCCTGTCAATTCTCCTTCGTGATATTTACTAAAGTTTTCTCCCATTATAATCTTGCGTCCACCTGTTCTTTACTGAAAAATGATTTCACATCGTACACCACTCCATCCGATGTTAGCAGTTTACTCATATCAAGATCCTTAAATTCATCATGAGAAACCGTCAATACTACAGCAGAATACTTTTTATCCAATTTTGAGATCACATCAATACCATAGGTATTCTGAACTTCAACCCTAGAGGCCCAAGGATCGTAGACATCTACATTGAAATGATAAGACTGTAATTCATTAATAACATCAATAGCTTTTGTATTTCTAATATCTGGACAATTTTCTTTAAACGTAATCCCCAGTACCAATACATCAGCATTTTTAATTTGAAGATCCTTTGCAACCATTAATTTGACTACCTCCGAAGAAACAAAAGACCCCATAGAATCATTCATCCTTCTTCCGGCAAGAATTATTTCAGGATGATACCCCAACTCTTGTGCCTTTTGAGCCAAATAAAAAGGATCCACTCCTATACAATGACCACCAACTAAACCAGGCTTAAAGGGTAAAAAGTTCCACTTAGTACCTGCCGCAGCCAATACTTCTGTTGTATCGATCTTCATCAAAGAAAAGATCTTTGCCAGTTCGTTCACGAAGGCAATATTGATATCTCTTTGTGCATTTTCTATAACCTTAGCAGCCTCTGCCACTTTTATAGAGCTTGCTTTAAAAGTCCCTGCTGTAATAATTTCCCTATAAACAGAATCTATGATTTCAGCAGACTCAGGTGTAGAACCTGAAGTCACTTTCAATATTTTGGTTACTGTATGTTTTTTATCTCCCGGATTTATTCTTTCAGGGGAATAGCCCACACAAAAGTCTTCATTGAATTTCAGACCAGATGTTTGCTCCAATACAGGAATACATTCCTCTTCTGTCAATCCTGGATATACTGTAGATTCATAGACCACAATATCTCCTTTCTTAAGTACCTTTGCTATCGACTCACTTGCTTTTATCAAAGGTGTTAAGACTGGTCGGTTGTATTTGTCAACCGGGGTAGGGACCGTTACAATATAAAAATTGGAATCGTCGAGACATATAGGATCTGATCCCAAATATAACCCGTTCATTGCATTGTTATCTGCCTTTAGAACAGCCTTTAAATCGGCATCACCTACTTCTAAGGTATCATCAGTTCCTTTGCTTAATCCAGCTATACGTTCTCTGTTTATATCCAGTCCACAAACTGGAAATTTTTTAGAAAATTCAACGGCCAATGGCAAACCAACATACCCCAATCCAATCACACTAATCTTGATATCCTGCATCAAAAAAAATCTACGTTATTTACCTATTCTGTAGTATTCAAAACCAAGACTTTTCATTGCTTGATCTTTAAATTGATTTCTTCCATCGAAGAAGATACTAGCTTTCATCCTTTTGGTCATCTCATCAAAATCTGGTGACCTAAATTCTTTCCACTCTGTATGTAAAATCAGGGCATCTACCCCATCCAATACATCGTATTTATTCGTACAATAAGTTACTGAAGACGCATAAGGTTTCAAATAATGCATCTTTGCTTCATCCATAGCCTTTGGATCGTATACCTTAAATTTCGCACCAAGCGCTGATAATAGTTTCACCGTATAAATGGCTGTCGCCTCACGCATATCATCTGTTTCAGGCTTAAAAGACAATCCCCAAATTCCAAATGTCATTCCGGATAAATCTGAACCAAAACGTTTTTGCACCTTTTCAGCGAGGATTGTTTTTTGAACATCATTGACCTTTTCTACACTGTTGATCAGTACAGATTCGTAACCACTATCTAAGGCAATTTTAGAAAGTGCCTTTACATCTTTTGGGAAACAAGACCCTCCATATCCACAACCTGGGAATATAAAACTATAGCCTATTCGGCTATCAGAACCTATCCCTTCTCTTACCATATTGACATCTGCCCCAATACGCTCACAAATGTTCGCCATTTCATTCATAAATGAAATTTTGGTAGCCAACATTGCATTTGCAGCATATTTCGTCATTTCCGCCGAACGAACATCCATCATTACCAAACGATCCCTCGTCTTGAAAAAAGGATTGTACAATTGCTTCATCACCTCCATAGAGGATTCCTTGTCCGCACCAACAACAACTCTGTCGGGCTTCATGAAATCATTTACAGCTGCACCTTCTTTTAAAAATTCGGGGTTTGATATTACATCAAAATCAATGGTAACTCCTCTCTTGCTTAATTCTTGTTGAATCGATGCACGAACTTTGTCTGCAGTTCCTACAGGTACTGTAGATTTATCCACAACAACCAATTCAGCCTTCATGTGCTTACCAATAGAGGACGCCACACTTAAAACATATTGCAAATCAGCAGAACCATCATCCCCCATAGGTGTTCCTACAGCGATAAATGCAATTTCTGCCCTTTCTAATCCTTCTGATAAGGACGTTGTAAATTGCAAACTCCCTTTACTAAAGTTCTTTTGGACCAGTTCTTTCAAACCGGGCTCATAAATAGGGATTTCTCCCTCTTTCAATTGGGCTATTTTATCTTCGTTTGTATCTACACAAATAACACTGTTACCCATCTCAGCAAAACAGGTTCCTGTCACCAATCCGACATAACCTGTTCCTATCACTGTTATCCTCATAAATCTATATAACTCTTTTATCCATTATTCTTTCCGAATAATCGACTTAAAAAACTTCTCTTTTCATCTTCTACATAATAGCCATATCCATAGCCGTAGCCATATCCATAACCGTAACCATAGCCGTAACCATAGCCGTAACCGTACCCGTATGTGTCTTCAATTCTAAACCCATTCAAGGCAATAGATACGTTCTTTAGCTTACCTGTATCATATTGCATATCGATAGATTTAATCATCGATTTATACGTGACTCCTTGCCTTGTAACGTATACCATCCTATCCGTTAATGGATAAATTAAATAGGCATCTGCTACAATACCCATTGGTGCAGTATCAATTACAATACGCTCATAGGTACCTTTCAAGGTTTCAATTAAGTCTTTGAACTCCTGTGAGTCCAATAACTCAGCTGGATTTGGAGGCACAGGACCTGATAAAATCACGTCAACATTCTCCACTTCCGTTTCATTGATTATTTGCTCCAAGCTTGCTTGGTTTACCAAATAATTACTCAATCCCAATTCATTTTGAAGATTAAACTCTCTAAATATTTTGGGTTTTCTCAAATCCGCTCCTATCAACAAGGTCTTCTTTCCGGAAATACCGTACATACAAGCCAAGTTGATTGAGATAAAGGTTTTCCCCTCCCCAGACAAACTAGAGGTAAACATCACTGTTTGTTGCTCTTTGTTTTTGGTTAGGTAATTTAAATTGGTTCGAATTCCCCTAATGGATTCGGACAATTTAGATTTTGGTTGAGCAATTACCGGTAGATCCTTATTAGAAGCATCCATCGCTACAGTCCCAATAATTGGGACGTTTGTAAGGCTCTCAATATCCTCAGGTATCAATATTGTATTCCTGAAATATTCTCTTATAAACACATATCCTAAAGGTATAGCCAAAGCAATCAAGAAGGCCAAAATATAATTTAACTTACGTTTTGGACCAATGGGCTGGTACCCCATATCAACTGCAGGATCTATCACCTTATGTTGAGAACCAATCGCCGCCCTTAACATCCCAGCTTGGTATTTTTTCTCTAAAAGGAAGCTGTACATTTTATTATCGATCTTAAAATCTTGCTCCTTAGAAAGCATACCTTTTTGGGTTGTAGGCAACACCTCTTTTCTTTTGGCTAAGTTATTAATCTTTGTTTGAATGATCCAGACATTTCTTTGCGTATTTCCAATCAAATTGGTAACATTTTCTAATAAGGCATCTCTAGTATTACTTATCTGAGCCTGAATAGCTATCACCTCTGGATGACCCTGACTTTTTGTACTCGTTAATTCTTCCTTTTCAAGGCCTAAACTATGGAGTTTCACACTTAAATTCACCAATAAAGGATCCTCAATTCCTGCAACGGAAGGAGTCACTAAATTAGTGTAATCATCATTTTTTTTCAGATAACTTGAGATACTTGTAAAATATCCTAATTCATTATTCAATTCCAAGAGTTGATCCTCGTACTTTTCCTTTCTTCGAAGTAACTCTTTAGACTCAAAACCATAATCAACTACTCCACTACTTTCTTGAAAGTCGGATAAATCGTCTCCCGATTTTTTTAAGTTGAGGCTCATTCTAGTCAATTCTCCGTCGATAAAATCCATGGTCCTTTTGGATTCTGCCCGCTCCCCATTTGTACTTTCATCTATATAGATGGAAGTTAATGTATTTAGATAATTGGATAATTTTCGCTTATTGGGTCCAACCATAAAAATATTTAGTACGGAAGCATCTTTTACTGCTTTGGTAGATAAAGCACTATTGTATTGCAACACCAAGGACTGGTAATCATTAAATCTAAATATAAAGTTCCCTTTATAAAAGTCCACATTCGGCTGGAATTCTAGTTTAAAATTGAAAAGATCAGGATCTACAATATCTCCAAACCTATACACCCCACTCTCTATAACACGATCGGACGCTTTTACGTATTCTAAATCTCTTGTAGTATAATTAAAATTTCTTACCACCTCCGGCAGAATGATTGATAACCTATACTCTTCTTCATTCAGGATAGAAACATTAAAATCGACCCCCAATAACTGATAGGCATCCATATCAAAATCAACAAAGAATGGGCTTTCATCGTAAATTTCAGTAAGCTTATATTGGCCTTTTCTATAATAGGAAACCTCAAAGTCCAACTGTTCAATAACCTTTTTTGTCATTTCCTTTGAGGTCAAAACCTCTACCTCGTTCAGGAAAAACTCCCTCGGACGCGTCATGATTAATTTTTGCGAAAGGTCCTGCGCTGCATTATCAACCACCTTATCAGGAGAGATCAGAAGACTGGTCTCCAATTGATAAATATCCGTTGCATATCGATTTTTAAACTCCGCCAATCCGAGGAACAACAATAGAGAAATTGAAAATAATTTCCAATTACCCAACATCTTGGCATAAATAGATCTTAAATCTACTTTATCAACAAGTGAATTATCCTTATTTCCAGCTTTATTATCTATATGCATAGGCATTATTTTAATTATTCAAATAATTAACCAAAAGAAGAGTCGATGTTAGCATTGAGAAGACTATTTGAACGGTACTAGCACCATTTACTCCTATCCCCCAACTCTTCATTGGTAGCGGCTGTATATATACAACATCTCCCGGTTGAATGAAGTAAAAATCCGATGTAAAGATATCTTGGGTCGTTAAATCAACATAATACACCTTTACCTCATCATCTGTTCTACGGACAATTTTCATCCTACGACGATCCCCATAAGAAGTAATGTCTCCCCCCTTAGAAATAACGTCAAAAATGGTTACGTTATTTTCATAAAAGGTATACTTACCGGGATGATGCACCTCTCCTAAAACGGTCGCTTGAACCCCACTCGGTTTTACGGTAACAACCGCATTTTTATAGGATATTTTGGCTTTTTCAGAAATATCGTCTGTGATCTCTTTTATTGATTTTCCCAAGACGTAGACTTCTCCAATTAATGGAACATCAATATACCCGTTTGAATCTACTGTATACCCCGTTAAATAAAAAAGTCCTTCGTTTGCATATCCAGCATTCAATGCTGGATTGGTTAAAGCCTCACTGTCGACGGTCTTAACTGTTACATAAAGTATATCATTGTATCCTACAATATACTTTTCACGTTTTAATATATAGGATTGATTTTCCTGTTTACGATCCGTTTGAAGGTACACAGTTTCACTTAAAGGAATACAACTTTGAAATAAAAGTACTATCAACAAAAAACTAAAACATTTCTTAATTATTCTTCTCATATCTTATTCTATTATCCTCGTAACTAACGAATATACCTGTTTTAAAAGATAATTACAAGTTTATATTTTTAACAAAAAAAATGCCCCAACCAAAAATTGGTTGGGGCATTTATATTATTTTAATGAGTTAATTTAAAAGAAATTGGCACAGTGTACTTGGTACGTACTGGCTTTCCTCTTTGCTTTGCCGGCTTTAAGCCTGGCAACAAATTAACCAATCTCAAGGCTTCCTTCTTTAGGTCAGGATCAGATCCTTTCACTACTCTGGCATCCGTGATTTTTCCATCTTTTCCGATAACGAACTCAACATAGATTTTCTCTTGAATATTCATCTCCTTAGCCATAGGAGGGTATTCAAAGTTCTTACTGATTCGTTTCATCATTTTTTGCTGAAAACACTGAACCCTTTGATCCTTTGGTACGTCTTCACAACCAGGGAAAATTGGTTTGTCTTCTACAGCTGCAAAATTGATGATTTCATCGACATCTTCGTCAATATCTTCAATGATCTCGACAATTTCTTCTTCATCAGCTTCAACATCTTGGACTATCAGCTCCTCTTCAATTTCCACATCATCCTCAACAACTGTAATCACCGGTGGCGGTGGTGGTGGTGGTGGCGGTGGTGGTTTTCTTTCTTGCTGAGTAAGGGTAATCTCCTCGTCTTCAACATCCTCAACTTGAAGGTCACCAAACTCTGTAAGAGATCTTGGTTCATAGAACTTCATGTTTATTGTGATTAAAGAAAAACCTAAGGCTACCGCTAACCCAATCAACAAGAATGTTGAGCGCTTTCTTTCCAAATCTTTTTTAGGATTCTTTTTCTCCAGCATGGTCTTTGGAATTATTAATTTATTGCACGAATTTATTAAAAAAAAACACAAGACAAAGACTTCCTATCGATAAATTTCGATTATTTTTCCATCCTTAAGCCCTTTACTCCTCTTACATATAGGCTAAATCATATCTCTCAATAGCACTAATCAATACGGATTTCAGACTTGTCTTTATGCCGTTCAATGAAAAGAAAGGCAATCTTGCTTTCCATTAAACTTAGCTTCTTAAGTGAAAATCATAAACCATACCAAAAAAGGTAATCTTAAACATTTCCCTACTTTAAACCTTAACTTAACAAAGGCCTATCTCAATTTAAAATCGATTGGCAAGGTATAACGAACAGATACTGGCTTTCCCAATTGGGAGGCAGGCTTCATTTTTGGGATGGAGCGGATCAACCGCAGCGCTTCTGCTTTCAAATCAGGATCACTACCAATTGCAACTTTTGCATTTTGTATTTCTCCATCTTTATTGATATCGAAAGTTACCAAGATCTTCTCTTCCACGTTCATTTCTTTTGGCATGGTAGGATACTTAAATTTCTTATTAAGATCTAGCATTACCTTTTCATGAAAACAGGCCAATTGTTCCTCCTTGGCAACATCTTCACAACCTGGGAAAATTGGCAAATTCTCAACAGCAATAAACGGGATAATCTCATCCACTAAATCGAAATCATCATCCTCAACAATTTCCACAGGCTCATCCTCATCAATATCAACGGGACTCAAAATCAAGTCTATTTCAATCTCAGTATCGTCTGGCACTATCTCAATCTCTACTATTTTAGGAAGTGGTGGTGGCAAAGGTTTTGGCTCTGGAAAAGTCACAGAAATCACCGTTTCATCATCATCAAAAATAGGATAACTACAATCTATAATTGTTATTCCATGTTCAGCACTACTCCAATTAATTGCAGCTAAAGAGATACCTAAGGAGCAAGTGAGACCTATTAGTAGAAAGGTCCATCTTTTCTTTTCTAAATTCTTTCGAGGGTTCTTTTTTTCTAACATATATTTATTAATATTAATGAGGGATTAAAATAACTACCTTACTATCAGTAGTGTTCTTAAAATCAAAACGCATTAATATCCAAAATAGTATGTCGAAAATAACAATATGGTATACTTAAACAATAAAGGGGAAGGGGGGGGTTAATCTATACACCTGTACGTATACAGGAGTATTAATGGGACTGCTAGCGAAGCTCCTATTGCATCTGCTGCAAAATCTAACACATCGCCAAACCTACCTGGAATAAATCCCTGTAAGAACTCCATACAAGCTCCTAGAAGGATACTATATACTACTGCTACAATAATGATCGGGACATATTGTCCTCTACCATGATTAGCCTTCATTAAACCAATAGCAGTCAGCAGTGCAACCACAAAATGTAAGAAGAAGTGAATACCTTTGTCAGAAAGCTGCTCCAATCCTTCTGGAATAGCGTCTGAAGGAGTAAGACTTCCTATAACGACAAAAATGCTCCACAGCCAGGCTGGGAGCATTTTTTTATCTATAATGATTAGATTAAGCACCTACAAGATCCTTGTAAGACGCTGCATCCATCAACTCATCTAACTGAGAAGCATCGCTCATTTTTATTTTAATCATCCATCCATCTTCGTATGGAGATTGATTTACCATCTCAGGAGCATCTTCCAACGCTTCGTTGAATTCAGTAATTTCTCCTGAAAGCGGCATAAACAAATCTGAAACTGTTTTTACAGCTTCAACAGATCCAAATACCTCTTCTGAGTCTAATGTATCTCCCTCTGTTTCTACCTCTACGTAAACGATATCACCTAATTCGCTTTGAGCGAAATCTGTAATCCCTATAACTACTGTATCACCTTCTACACGAATCCATTCGTGATCTTTAGTGTACTTAAGATTTTCTGGTATGTTCATCGAAATTCAATTTTTGTCAAATTTACGGTTTCCAATGGATTTATCTTAAAAATACTTTAAAATTATTGTGTTAGTGAATAACGCAATTTGAATCCGAAATTAGTATCGGTTAATGGATAACTTGTAGAGACAAAACTTTCAGAAGCATTTCTATTGAAATACACATTTGCGCTAATCTTCTCATTGATGATATAATTCACTGAACAATTGACTCCAAACTGTTCTTTCCCACTACTTATCTGTGGTTCTTCATCAATCTCAAATATATTTCTAATTAATGATTTTGAATACGAAAAATCAAAATCCAAATTGAAATCCAATGTTCTAGGCACCGTACTTTTTGACTTTGCTTTTTTGAAGATTTTTATATCATTGATTTTATATCCAAATCCTAAGACAAACGACCTAGCACTCTCTTCTAACATTTGACTACTATTCACATTTAGCGTCATTGTTTTACTAGTCTTATACTCCATCCTTGAAGTGAAGTTATTTTTCAATGTAACATCCACCTTAATCAATGGATTGAATTGCTCTTGAATAGAAACTTGAGCAATTTGATACCTCCCAACAAAATTTCCACTGGCATCAAAACTAGCTCCCGAAATATCTGTTTGATCTTCATTATACGTATAAGCCCCTCCTTGATTCTCCAATGGATCAAACAGTAAGTTTCTAGAGAATGACCCTACCGTATACTCTGAACTATATCCAGAAGTCAGGCTAATGGTCCTCACCTTCTTTTTCCAGATTTTCCAATCCTTCAAGCCATCATACCGAACAGTCCAATTTGGCATAGGGATCATATCCTTAAGATCACTTACGCTCGTTAAGGCTTCTGTGGTAGACTTTCCTCCATAGGTATTTAAAAAAGCAGGAATAAGTACTTCTTGAGAAGTTCCATTAAACCCAATTGGAAAGCCGTCTTCATCTTCTGGAAGTGCTCCCTCTGCAATACCTGTTTTATCAGATGCCACTTGGAAAGCAATATCTTTTCGCAAGCCCAAGAAGTCTTCATATAAAACATCCATATCCTTAAATGAAGTACTGATTGAGTTAATTGAAATTCTAAAATTCCCCGTCTCATTGGTATTTTGAATTTCAAATTCCCCTGTCTCAGTAGACTCCCTATAATATTCGGACCTATTTAAACTATAAGACCTATCTGCTATTAAATTAATTTTAAAACGTTTGATGGGCTCAACAGTACTTTTTAAAGTTAGCGTTGTTCCAAACAATTTTGAATACTGACTATTGAAAGTAGAATCATCCCTTACCAACCAATCATTTCCTGCAGCTGTCTCCCTAATGTCCTTTTGATCCCCTAATGCAAATCTCCAACCAGGGGCTATACCGGATAGCGCATCATCAGACTGACCAAAAAATGTTGGATTTTCTTTAAATCCAGGTAATGAAATCCCTTCCGATTGTTTATAAGAAATATCAAACTTCTTAACAGATGTTAATAATCCAGCAATAAAATCAAGGGTACTATTCGGTTTAGATTTTTTATCTTTTTTCGATTTCTTATCCTTTTTCTTATCCTCTCCTTCTTTTTCATCCTCCTTCTTTTTCACACTGCTACGGCTAGACCTTGACTTTCTCCTATAAGGTCTTTTTAAGAATGGAATCTTCTTATACAACTTATCCATTGTAAAGCCCGCTCTAATTTCCTTATCGGCTGTATTCTGAATCGTATTTCCGTAGCGAGGTGATAATGGATCATCATCCGCAAAAAGAGAACCTTTAATCCAGTCGTAAGACGAATTGTACTTCAAGTTCACCTTCATCCAATCTGTCCATGGGAAATACTTCAAAGGCAATTCATAGGTTCCATTGAAACTTTGGTGATAGGTTCTAGTATTTCCCTGGTTCAATTTCCAGATTTCTTGCCAGATATCACTATTCGCGGTTCTTCCTGAATCGGACTCGTTATCAAATCTAGACTTAGAATTAGATGTGAAATTGAACTTTAGTGATCTTGAAAAATCATATTTCAGGTTGAAATTTTTAGTAAAATTCAAATTCTGAGTATAGATTGGATCAAACTCAAAAACATCCTCACCCTCCGTTGACTGACCAATAAAACTTACTGGACGAATCTTTTTCACTTTAAAATCCCTCACTACCGTGTTAGCAAATGAGATACTCTTAGGCATCAAGTAGAAATTGAATTCCTTTATAGGTCTCAAAAACTTAGACCTCAAGAATTTCATTTTTTTAAATGGCTCAATCTTTTTAGCTCCAAAATTATAGGCATACCCAAGGGTTCCTTGGTAGTTCTGCTCCAAATTTTGTTTGACATCTTGGTTTTTGGCCTCCATTTCAGTGAAGGCATAAGAGGCTCTAACATTTTTCAAATCAAAAAAATGCTTCTTTTTACCCTTCTTCTTTTTAGGATCTATTTTAATATTTGAGATATTAAAACTCCTATGGGTAACTCTATCTTCAACCTTGTCTGCTAATTCTGTCCTTTCCTTTCCACTGACTGCATCTAATGCATCTTCATATTTTACGTCTGGATCATATGGATTGTATTTTGGCGTTTTCAATACATCATTTATACCATAGTATATTGGCAATTGAACACCGAAAGACTCTGGGAATAAATCCCCTGCCTGAACGGTTGTATTAAATCCAAAGTCTCGAATATTTTCTAGACTCCTTTCACTCATACTTTGCTCTAACGATCCAAAGCCATCTGTTCTATACCCACCATTTAGGTTAACATTCGCAAAGTCGGCTAATTTGGTTTTCATTTCAGCCTTCATGGCCCATCCTGAGCTTTGATCAAATTCAGTAAGACGTAATTCATTTACCCAAATCTCTGCACATTTTTCTCCTGTTGACCCCGTATTTCTAACCCCAATCATGATGGAACGGACATCTCCTAAGTTAGGATTTCCCTTTACAAATATTCGTTTCCCATTCGCTAGTATCTGATCGTACTTAGTGGTGTAATCCACAGGATCCGATGAATCTATAGTAGCTCTAATGGCATCATTTCTATTCAGCTTTAATTTGATTAAATCATCAAATGAAATATCTACAATATTTCCATCCGGCCAAACGCCTAGAGGACTATTATCTCCCCAACTGGTCATTTCCAGTGGCAGTTCATATTCGTAATAATTCTGCTTATAATCTGTCCCTAAACGCACAAATAAACTTAGGTCTCCAGACTGGGTCATCTCATCTTCTAGAGACTCTCCATGCACATACATTTTTAGACGTTTGTAATTCCTTAAATCAACGCCAATATTCTTAAAAATAGATTTTGAGGCACCTTCATCTAAATCACAAATTCTCAAAGAAAGAGATTGCTCATTCTGCGCAGAGGCATAAGAAGCACCTTGTAAAATTTCCCTTTCGATACCGGGAGGTAATACATAATTGATCGGCTCTCTTTTCCCGTTTTCTTCAATATTCACTGAAGAGACCACCAAGGTAGCATCGGGATCTTCAATTTCACCTTCTTCAATTTCCTGCGTATACCTTCTCCAGTTTCCACGCACCATATCCAAGGTTCCAAATCGCAAGGTTGCCTGCTCTTTAAATCCGTGCATAAACAAACGAATAAAACGAATAGATTTAAAATCTGAGATAGGTCCAAATTTCGTTTGATATTCAGAAACGGGAACTCTAAACAAATACCAATTGGTCTCCCCTTTTGGTCCAACATCATTTATTTCCTGAACGATATACGGATTATCCTCTGCGCTCAACATATCCTTGTGCAGATCCACCTCGTATTGGTAATAATTTTGATTACTATTTAAAGTATTATCATCATTGATATCCTCAGAGTTTGGTACTCGAGATCCGTTTCCTGAAAATGAATTGAAGGTATTGTTCTCTGAACCGTTGTAGCGCTTATATCTATCTGTGATATTGGCATCCGCTGCATCTAAATCATCTGTAAGATAAAATCCATAATTATCTCCTGAAGGATCTTGTATTGCATTTGTATAAGCAGGAGAATTCACTCCGTGAAGTGTAACCAACCGCTGCAGATAGGTCTCAGTAATCCCTTCAGATGGAGAAATAAATTCAGCCTCCTGGTCGTCATTCAAACCATCATACCCGTAATCTTGACTTGCTCCATTCGCGTTATCAAAACTTCTGATTATAGATTGTGAATTAGAGACTACCCCCCATGCCGTGGTTTCCAAAGAGGTTAAATTATCCCCTGTTGGTAAACCATTCTCAAATGATTTTCTTGAATCCTGCAAAACATCCTCAGAGATACTTCCAATATTAATATACAAATTACCCCCTTCTTGATCTGGATTGTTTAAATATGGATCCATCATCCAGAATTCAATAAATTCAATATTGGCCTCTTCCCAGTCTGTGGTTCTAACCTTTTGCATGATCCCACCCCAACGTGATTCTGGAGCATTCAATTTTCCATCTGAAGAAATCCCAGCAGAAATCCCAGGCTCAGCATCAACATCAAAGTTGTATTCTCCCCTTTCTTCTGGGTCAAAAGTCAAGTTCAAAGGTCTCAACCTATTTAATTCGAAGGTCGCTAAATCTTTATTCGTGAAAATCTCTGTTATTCGAACATCTCTTTGATATGGATCTTCTAAAATAACATCGTTATCTTCTATATTACTCGGTGCAGTTAAGCCATAAAATATATCATCAATTTGATACCATTTCAAACTTGCACGATTATATCCGGATCTTATATCATTCGCAAATTCTGCCTCACTAAACTTTCCGTCTGTTGAATCCACCCCTAATGGCACACTCGCTAATTTCCATGATCTAGGGAATAGTAAGGAGATCTTAGTTTGTCCATTTTCAAAGTCATCAATATACGCTGTCCCCCCTTTATCGATATCAATAATACTAGGGTGACCAGGTATGAATTGAGCAAATTCTGCATTAACAAAAAAGTCCGACTTTTCTTTCGTATCCAACAAGGGTATTTTATCTACCAGCCTAGTTAAGAAGGTAGACTCCTTTTGATAAGAACCGTTCAATCCCCAAATGGTATTGTTTATTGGTTCTTCACCATAATTGATCTTATTGGTCAATGGAGATTCCCTTAGGTTCAGTATGGTCCCTCCGAAAACTACATCATCAGAGATCTTATGATCCACGTGCAACCCCATGTATCTTTTCGTCTGGAAGCTGAATAGTGATCTACTCTCTACCGATACGCTTATTGGAGTTCCTGCATTTAACTTGCTCTCATTGGTAATCGTTACCCTACCTAAAGAATAATCGACAATGAAATCTGCCCCTTCTGTAAGTGTCTCACTACCTTGAGTAACTTTTACGGATCCTTGCGGTAGATTGAAGGCATTTAAATAGATGTCTGATCCAGATTCCGATTTATAAGAACCCTTTAATAAGAATCTATTTTTTTCAGGATGCTGTTCTGCATCAGATTTAGTAAGGTTGTATAATTCCTGATACAGGTAGGTCTCTATTTTTTCATCTGTTAGACTAGAATGCTCTTTCATCCATCTTTTCAAACCCCTTTCTCCAAAAGGCTCAACGGAAGGAAGGAAGACTTTCCCTTTTGATGCATCTATTGTTAAGGGTGGATTAGAGATAAAGTCAAAGAAACCATCCATTCCATTATCCCCATTTTGATTCAAATTATCCAGATTCATCACCTCAATAATTTGCTTATCCTTCAAGCCTGGTTCTGGAATAAACCTTATTGGATTTCCAGTTTCAGGCTGCTTATACATTATATTCAGATCAAAATCTTCCTTATTGACCTGAAATGCATTTAAAGAATAAACATTCTTCATCATTAAATCCCAAGTAGGATGACTGACATCTATATTTGAGCCTTTCAATAATTTCAGCAATAATACCCCTGGAGCATTTACATCATTGGAGAATTCCCCTACTTGATAAACCTGACCATTGGCAGTATATTGAAAGGCTACAGCTAGAATTTCTCCATCCCTAAGTCTTTGGTTCAAAGAAATGAACCCCAACTTAGCATTGTAAGAATATTCATTTGCCTTAAGCATTCTTGCTTGTTCTACCCTTTCAAAGTCGGTAATAGGCTTAAGATTGTGAGGTTCAGAAGTCGCTGCCACTTCAATCTGATAGATATCTCTAAAATTAGGATCTCCTGTCAATTGCGCAGGATCTAATTCATTCTTCCCATTATCTGGAAGCCCAGTAGAGCCACCAATATTTGTTAATGCAAAGATATTCCTTGCATTGTTATAATCGGCTTTCGTATTTGTAATCCAAACCTGGATTTTAGTAATATCCACCTGAGAGGAAATGAAAGGCATATCCTTTAAGGCATCATCGTATTTATCATAGAAATATTGATCTAGGAAGAAATGGCGATCTTCATCGTAGTCATCCGCATAGACTTCGAATAAATTCTTTTGTCCTCCACCTTCTAGTTGAATCGTGTTGGTTTCAGATTTTTGTTCTGAGAATACAGCCGTAACAGTTGTCCTACCAAATTGTAATTGAGTCTTGGCTCCAAATAAACTTTGAGTACCCGTAATCAAGGTTCCAGTAAGCGGCAAGCTAACATTCCCTAACTCTATAGTTTTAAGGATTTCATCCTCATCACCAGTATACCCCAACTTCATTTCATTATCAAATGAGAAAAGGGCATCCGTATCATACTTCATGGTTAATTGAAGTTTGTCTCCAATTTTCCCAACAACGTTAACCTGGATATCTTGATCTAGCCTAAAAGAGGTATTCCCCCTTAAAGCAGATGGAATGGATCTATCATCTCTAAAAAGGTGATTTATTTTGAAGTCTATCTCAGCAGAACCTTGAGCTTTGATATCAATTATATCAGAACCAAAGATTTTACCTAAAAGCGGTTTATTTAATTTTACGCTTGGTATTAAATTATCTTCTTCATCTACTGAAGTAGTTCTATTTTGATTTCTCCAGTATTGCTCCAAAAATTGTTTTAGACGATAGTCTTGAAATTCTTCAAAATCATAGACAGTCCCGGTACCAACTTCCACTTCATCACCTACCGTAGTTTGGATTTCATAGGTCCCCTCTTCATCGTCATAAATAATCTCTTCAGAAAAATTATCTGGATTATCTATAGCGGATTTACTCAAGGTTGAATCCTGACCATAACTGGTAGAAATGAAACTGATACAAACCAGAATATATATATAAAATACACTGTACTTCATTGAACTGATAAAATAGAATGATTCAATTTTTATTTTATTGAATCGTTACAATCTTTTAAGCGCCTCTTTAATAAGTAATTCAACTGATAATTCTGGATCCTTCTTTAGAATTACATCCAATGCTTTACCAGCAATTTTGGTATTGAAACCTAATACCTCCAAAGCTGATAACGCCTCAATTTTATTTCTATTGTTTACAGTAGATAAATTAGTATCGTCAAGGTCCAATTTCAATACTTTATCTCTTAAGTCAACAATAATTCGCTGAGCAGTCTTTGCGCCAATACCTTTTACCTTACTAAAAACAGTCACCGCATCACTTAATACAGCCTCTTTCACATCCGAAGGGGTTAGCGTAGATAAAATCATCCTTGCTGTATTTACACCAACTCCAGATACTGAAGTCAATAGGTGAAAACAAGTACGTTCATCAGCATTATGAAAACCAAACAACAAATGAGCATCCTCCCTTATAATTTGACTTGTCAATAATTTTATATCCTTTTTGCCTTGTAAAGCTTCTGATGTAAGCACAGATATATTAGCAAAATACCCTAACCCAGCACATTCTACAATGACTGAGGTTGGGGTTAATTCTGTAATTGCTCCATTTAAATAATGAATCATATATTATTTATTTATCTCTTTTTGAGTGAGCATCTGCCACTGAAAGAGCAACCATATTTACAATTTCTTGTACTTCACTAGCCATCTGAAGGACGTGCACAGACTTTTTCAATCCTAATACCACAGGACCAATTGCCTCTACCTCTCCTAGATTTTGTAATAATTTATAGGCGATATTCCCAGCTTCTAGATTTGGAAAAATAAGAACATTCACCTTTCTATCTACTAAATGTGAAAAAGGGAAATTTTCCTTAAGACTATCTCTATCTAGTGCAAAATTGGCTTGAACCTCTCCATCCACAGTCAGGTCCGGGCGATCTCTATGTAAGATTTCAACGGCCTTTTGGACTTTTTTTGTATTTGGATCTTTGGTGGAACCAAAATTAGAGTAAGACAACATTGCCAATTTAGGATCAATCCCTAATCGTTTCACTGAATCTGCAACCAATGATGCAATTCCAGCTAATTCTTCTGCATTAGGATTTACATTTATGGTAGTATCCGCAAAGAACATAGGTCCTCTTTTGGTGATCATAACATATAATCCCGCTAGCCTATTTACATTCTCTTCAAGACCTATAATCTCAATAGCTGGACGAATTGTTTCAGGATAACTTCTTGTAATACCAGAAATCATTGCATCTGCTTCCCCAATATTTACCATCATAGCACCGAAATAATTCCGCTCTCTCATTTTACGTTGGGCTTCATATTCCGTATATCCTTTACGTTGGCGATTCATCCATAATATTTTCCCAAATCGTTCACGTCTAGTATCCTCTTCTGCATTTTTTGGATCAATAATAATAGGTGAATCAAAGGCAAATCCATTTTCGGCTATCATAGCAAGAATTTTTTCTTTTCTCCCTAATAATATTGGTTCGGCAATCCCTTCCTCCTTAGAAATTAAGGCTGCTTTTAATACATTATAATTATCTGCTTCAGCAAAAACGACTCTTTTTGGGTGGCGTTGTGCAATTGACATTACATTTCGCATCAACTTATTATCCCTACCCATTCTTTTATTAAGGGTATGCCTATATTGCTCCCAATCTTCTATTTCCAATGTAGCAACTCCAGAATCAATTGCAGCCTTTGCTACTGCTGGAGCAACCTCCGAAATCAATCTTGGGTCATTTGGTTTTGGGATAATATAATTCTTACCAAATACTAAACTTCTTTCACCGTATGTTATCAATACCTCTTCAGGTACCATTTCCTTGGTCATTCTAGCAATAGCTCTTACAGCTGCTAGTTTCATTTCCTCATTAATTTTAGTAGCACGTACATCCAATGCACCTCTAAAAATAAATGGGAATCCAAGTACATTATTTACCTGATTAGGATGATCTGATCTACCCGTTGCCATTATCACGTCTTCACGTGTTTGGATAGCTAGATTATAATCAATTTCTGGAACTGGATTAGCCATTGCAAAGACAATAGGATCTACTCCCATGCTTTTTAACATATCCACTGAAAGTACATTCCCTTTGGAGAGTCCAATAAAAACATCAGCCCCAACCATAGCTTCTTCCAAAGTTCTAAGAGAAGTAGTATTCGCAAATTCCTCTTTATACACCGTAAGGTCATCCCGATCTGTGTGAATAACTCCTTTACTGTCGCACATCAAAATATTCTCCAATGTAGCGCCTAGAGAAACATATAACTTGGTACATGAAATCGCAGCAGCACCTGCTCCATTCACAACAATTTTGACATCCTCAATCTTTTTATCAACGCATTCCAATGCATTCAACAAAGCTGCTGCTGAGATAATAGCAGTCCCGTGTTGATCATCATGCATTACAGGGATATCCAATTCTTCCTTGAGTCTTCTTTCAATTTCAAAACACTCTGGTGCTTTTATATCTTCTAGATTTATCCCACCAAAGGTTGGTGAAATAGCTTTTACAGTTTCAATAAAACTATCAACATTTTTTTGATCTACTTCTATATCAAAAACATCAATGTCTGCATATATTTTAAACAAAAGACCTTTCCCTTCCATTACTGGTTTGGAAGCTAATGGTCCTATATCTCCTAATCCTAAAACGGCAGTCCCGTTTGTAATAACAGCAACCAGATTACTCTTTGCAGTATATTTATAGGCATCATTTGGATTTTTCTCAATTTCCAAACATGGCTCAGCCACTCCTGGAGAATAAGCCAAGGCCAAATCTCTCTGCGTATTGTGACTTTTTGTAGGAACAACTTCTATTTTCCCTGGACGTCCTTTAGCGTGAAAATCTAATGCTTCTTTCTTTTTGAACTTATCCATATGATCGCTTTATATTAACTAACAAAGGTAATGAATTTGCACTCCTATAAAAGTACTCTATCTTATAATTACAAACACAAACACAAGGATTTGGCTATTAGTTAATTAACACATAAACTCGATGAATAATACAAATCCCATGAATCCATTAATGTTTTTTAACACAACAGCCATCAAAACAACCCTAAATTACCCTCGTTACATTCTGCTTTGAAATTTTATTGTTACCTTTATAGCCACGTTTTAGAAGAACTGCTATGCAGTTCAATAAATTACCCTTTAATTCACTATAAGATGAAAAAAATTTTACTACCTGTCTTAGGGCTTAGTTTGATGACTAGCACTGCCTTTGCGCAAGTATTTTCTGAGGACTTCGGTTCTGGAATACCCTCTACTTGGACTGTAATTGACAATGATGGATTTACTCCAGACGCAAGTCAAACTGGAATTTTAGCAGGATGGAATGGAACCTCTGACACCAACGGGGAATATGCTGAAAACACATCCTTCTACAACCCAATAAACACTGCAGATGACTGGTTAATCACACCAGCTATTGCAATCCCTACAAGTACTACAAACGGTCACGTATTAAAATTTAATGCGGTCTCTTTGGATGCTGATTATCTTTCTTCAATCAAGGTAAATGTGTCTACTTCTGGATCTGCAATATCAGACTTTACATCTATTTCTACTAAGATTATAGCTTCTGGGCTGAATACATACTCTGTAGATTTAACTGCTTATCAAGGGCAAACTATCTACATTGCTTTACAAGATGTTTCTGTTGACAAATTCCGTGTTCGTATGGATGATGTTGAAATAGTTGAAACAGAAGACAATGATGCAGAACTTTCAACGGTTACTGTTGATGGAGCATTGGTTGGAAATAGAACACTAACTTTCACAGTAAAAAACGTTGGAGCTAATGATATCACTTCTTACGATATCAACTGGAGTTACGATGGAAACGACTACACGGAAGCTGTAACAGGAATTAACATTGGAATAGGAGAATCAAACGCAACAGATATTTCTCTTTCTGTTCCTACACCAGTTGAAAATGGAGCATTTTCTGCAGAAGTTGTAAATGTTAATGGCGGTGTTGATCCAGACATTACAAATAATGCTGTTTCAGGAACATTGTCTTTCTTAGAGCCAGTTCCAAACTTTACTTTGACTGATTCTCATGGAAACAGTTATGATCTTCACGAAGAATTGGCTGCTGGGAAATCAGTAGTTTTAGATTTCTTCGCTTCATGGTGTACTCCTTGTGCAAATTCAACGCCTGCATTGAACCAATTCTATGTAGACAATGGAGCAGGAGCAAATGACTTGCAAGTATTTGGAATGACAGTTTATGCGCCAGATAACACAGACGCTATCATGAATGGACTTGGATGGGGTGGTACTTATCCAAAATTCAAATACAATGACATCAATAATACTTTGTATTCTCATTTCGCTAACGGTTATGGACTTAATCCTGATGGAAGTATTCCTTTCTTTGTTATGATTTGCCCTAACGAATTGAACCCTGGATTCTCAGAAATTATTACTTCAACTGTTGGATTTGACCCTAATGCTAATCCAAACATCTTCGATTTAGAATTCGAACCAGCAATCGCTGCTTGTGCGCTTGACATTGAAGAAACTGTTGTTGCTAATGAAGTTTCTGCTTACCCTAACCCAGCATCAAACCTTACAAACATTCGTTTCGCGCTTAACACAAACGCAAACGTTTCAATGACTATGGTTGATATGCTAGGTAAAGTAGTATACACTACTGAAAATACTTCTTATGATGCAGGTAACCATACAATCAGTGTTGACGTATCTAACCTTGAAAAAGGTATGTACATGTCAACGCTTACTATTGATGGTGCAGCACATTCTGTGAAAATTACTGTAGAGTAATCCTACTCTTAATAGTACTACTTAAGCCTGTTCCGGTATTCCGGAACAGGCTTTTTTTGTTTACACCAAAAACACGGCATCAATCAAACGATAACAAAATCGATATGAATTTTTCTGTTAATTTATGTTAACGCATTGTTTCGACAAGGATACAGCCGATTTCAGCTCTACTTAAAATTGCCGAATTACCTTGAATTCCTTCACAAATTGGAATCAAAATTTTGCTAAGCAATGGATTTTCAATAATTTCAGGATCGCAAAAAGAATACCTAAACTAGTAATACCCCCTATAACCTACGATTTATGAGAAAAATTTTACCTCTATTAGCTGCAGTAGCCACAAGCGCTACAGCCTTTGCTCAACTTCCAGTTAGCACTGTTGCTGAAAACAAGAATGTAATTTTAGAAGAATTCACTGGAATTTACTGTGGATATTGCCCTGATGGACACGTTAAAGCTAAGGCTGTAAAGGATGCTAATCCAAACGATGTATTTATCATGAATGTTCATGCTGGAGGTTACGCAACTCCAAATGGGAACGACCCAGATTTTAGAACTTCATTTGGTGATGCTCTAGCTAATCAATCAGGTCTTACTGGATATCCAGCAGGAACAGTAAATAGACACGTATTCTCTGGATCTGCTACAGCAATGGGAAGATCTGCTTGGGAAGCATCTGCAAATACCATTTTAGGAGAATCTTCGTATGTAAACGTTGCCTTAGAAAGTACTATCGACTATATAACTAGAGAAGTAGTTGTAGACGTTGAATTATATTTCACTGCCAATGGCGCTTCTTCAATAAATTTGAATGTAGCCTTAACACAGAATAGTGTTGAAGGACCTCAATCTGGTGCAAGTGGATTCAACCCTTCTCAAATTTTAGAGAATGGTAACTATAATCATGGTCACATGCTAAGACATCTATTAACCGGTCAATGGGGAGATGTTATTACTACTACTACATCTGGTACTACAGTCACTAGACAGTATACCTATACTTTACCTGCTAACCTTAATGGTGTAGATCTTGAATTAGGTAATTTCGAAATTATTGCTTTCGTTGCAGAAGGGAATAATGAAATTATTTCTGGAAATGATGGCCCAATTGAATACACAAATCTACCTACACTGAATGCATCACTTACAAAAGCATCTGCATTGGATGCTGCTTGTGGAGAAGCTCCAATCACAATTGATTTGAGAAACTTAGGTGCAGATGATATGACTAGTGCAACTATTACTTATGGATTTGATGGAGAAACACCAATGACATACAATTGGACTGGTTCTCTTGAGTCATTTGAAAAAGAAACAGGTATTGAACTTCCTGCATTGGATGCTCAATATGGTGCTGGAATGGTTGCAATTTCAGTTTCTGACGTAAACGGTTCTACTGATGTTGACCCAACTGATAACGATCAAGAGCTAGAAATGGATTTCCATAACTTTGATGGTACAAGCTTTGAATTGACACTTGTTCAAGATAGATATGGTGATGAAATTACATGGGAAGTTATTGATGAAACAACTGGATTAACGGTTGCAGAAGGTGGTCCATATGCACAACTTGCTGCTACTGGTACAGAAACACATACACATCAATTTACATTATCAAATGTAGGTTGCCATACCTTGAATGTATATGATTCATATGGTGATGGGTTTAATTCTGGATTTGGTGTAGGAAGTTATTCTGTAAAAAATAGTGAGGGTTCTGAAGTTTATAACTCTGATGCAATTTTTGGAAGTGATCAACTTACCCCATTCAACCTAATTTCTATGTGGGTTGGTCTAGAGGAAGAAGCTGCAAATTCATTCGCACTTTATCCAAACCCTTCTAACGGGTTTATCTTTATAGACAACCAAGAATTAGCTGGAACATCTGTACAAATAGTAAATACATTAGGACAAGTTGTAAAAACTGACCTGATTGCTAATGATCTAAAGATGGATGTATCTGAATTGCCAAATGGTGCCTACTTCTTGAACATTACAACTGACAACGGTGTAATCACAAAATCATTTAGCATCGCTAAATAATACTGTATTATCAGTAAATAATTAAGACCTGTACGATTCATTCGTTACAGGTCTTTTTTGTTAAAAGCTGGTCTATAATTAACTATTTGAAATTAAACAATTATAATTACCTTTGAGAAAAGTAAAAAGCACATCATGAAGAAGACATTTTATATTTTTCTTATCTCCCTGTTTCACCTTTTTAGTGCACAGGTATATGCACAACCCGCTACACCTTATTCACCTAATTTTCAGATAACGGACATGGATGGGGTTCCCCATGACTTGTACACCTTTCTAGATGCTGGAAGAACTGTAGTAATCGAATTCTTTACTGTCAATAGTCCTGTATCAGAAAACTCTAGAGAAGGTATGAACATTCTACAATCCACCTATGGTACGGAGGGAGATTTTAGCATGATGTTTTTTGGGGTAGAAATGGACACTTCAAATAGTGCTGAGAACCAGTACGTAGCTGATCACACTATAACATTCCCTATCATTAACGACTTTACCGCATTAGAAGCACTGTATGGCGCTAAGGAAAGCACTCCAATGTTTATCATCATTTGTCCAGACAGACTGTGGAAGGTAAGATACGGTAGCATTTTTGACGATACCAGTCTTATTCTGAACCTGTCTAATCAATGCAACGAACTTTCAGATAGAGTCCGAGATGGTAAGATTTTACATTATTTTGGAGAAGATCAATTCTGCGAAGGAGAGCTTACAGCTGAACTCTATCTTCAAAACTACAGTGAAACGAACAATCTTACATCTGCTAAAATTAGTGCATGGGAAGGAACTGAACTGAGAGGGACTACCACTTGGAATGGCTTTTTAGAACCCTACGAGTTGGATACCGTTTCATTTGATCTTTTCGATTTGGATACACTCTCTGATATAGTATTTAGATTGGACTCTATCAACCTTATGCCAGATACTTTTATTGATAACAATAGTATTGAAAGAACACTTGAAGAAGGACCACAAGTTGGGCCGCAATCGACCTTAGAAATATATACAGATTTCAACCCAGAGCAGACTACTTGGTATATAGAAGACGTAAATGGAGATATCTTTTACGAAAGCAGCCTATTATGGCCGAATTCGTTCAACTCATTAGGATTATACATGTATGAAGAAGGCTGCTTTAGATTTGTCATCGAAGATAGTTTTGGAGATGGAATTATTAATGGAACGACTCCTGAAGGTGAAGCTTCTGGGTCTGTTAAAATATATAATCATCTAGGAGATACTATCTTCAATGAAAATGATTTTGAAAATGGTACAAGTCTACGATTCTATGTTAATCCAAACCTGGATCTAAATGAGTTGAATCCAACAAACTTCGCAGTATATCCAAATCCAAGTACTGGGGATGTGCATATAGTATTGGATGAAGATCAAATAGGAAGTGAAGTTTCTGTTTATAATCTATTGGGGACTATCGTTTATCAAAACATAAAAACTGACTACAATTACCACCTACTTTCAACTAACAAATGGGCTAAAGGCATCTACATTATAGAAGTAAAAAATGGTAGTAAGTTAAGCAGTCAAAAATTGATCTTGAGGTAAATTCTACAACATACTTAATACACAAGGGTTCTTTCATTTTTGATAGAACCCTTTTTTTATCTTAAATTTACCTTACAAAAGCCCTTTGGGGGATTTTGAGCCTAGGATGTTTTTAACATATTTTAACATTACTTGTGTTATTTCAAATATGGCATAACCTTTGTCTTATACAGTCTGAGCGAAAATTTTGGCTATTTTGCAAGAGCAAATTTCTTAATGGAATTTTATAGCCCTTAAAAACAAAAAGATGAAAAAGTGGATTAGTCTAGTTGCAATAATGTTCATATCTATGACCGTATTTGCACAAAAAAAACTTCCTAAAGTAGAATTGAAAAACCTAGAAGGTCAAGTTATTGACGTTTCTAGTTTGCAGAATGATGGAAAACCTATTGTAGTTAGTTTTTGGGCTACATGGTGTAAGCCTTGTGCTAAAGAACTAGATGCCATCATGGAAGTTTATGAAGAATGGCAAGAGGAAACTGGAGTTGAAATATACGCAGTATCTATTGATGACAGTCGTGCAGTAAGACGTGTTGGACCATATGCGAACGGAAAAGGCTGGGAGTATAACATCTTATTAGATACTAACGGTGACCTTAAAAGAGCGCTTAATGTTGGTTCTATTCCTCATACTTTCTTAATTGATGGAGAAGGAAATATTGTTTGGGATCACACTTCATACCAAGACGGTGATGAAGAAGAACTTTTCGAAGAAATAGAGAATCTGGTTAAATAAGTCAGAAATGGTTAAAAAAATAGCCCTAGCAAGCCTCATGGCTTGCTTTTTTGGTATTGAAGTTTTCGCTCAATCCAATGAAGGAAGTGTATCAGGGAATGTTCAAATAGATGTTCAATCTTCCAAAGACAACCCTAGTATTGGTGCAGCAGAAGCACCAGAAATCCTACTTATGAATGGGTTTGGAAATATCCAATATGATTGGAAAAATTTCAGAGCTGGAATTAGGTATGAGTACTATTATCCTCCAATGTTAGGATTCAATCCAAACTTTGAAGGTGGTGGACTAACCTATAGATTCGTTCAATTTAAGAATGAAGATATAGATGTAACCTTTGGTAACTTCTACGACCAGTTTGGTAGTGGAATGATATTCAGAACCTATGAAGAACGAAATTTAGGTTATGACAATGCCATGGAAGGTATTCGGGTAAAATACAAAATCCAAGATGGTGTTTACTTAAAAGGTTTGATAGGGAAGCAAAGACTATTCTATGACTTAGGACCTGGAATTGTGAGAGGTTTAGATGGAGAATTCAACATGAATGAGGTGTTGAAACCGCTTAAAGATAGTAAGCTAAGAATTGACCTTGGCTTGAGTGTGGTAAGTAAGTATCAGAAAGATGATGGAACTTCACTTATTGGTTCTGGAATTACTGGTGATACTTTAGCCATTCTTCCTGAAAATGTAGCTGCCATCTCTGCAAGAATGGCACTTAAATATGGAAAGTTTGCTTTTGACGCCGAGTATGTAGAAAAATCACAGGATCCTTCTACAGCCAATGGTTTAATTTACAAAAGAGGAACAGGGATACTAATGAATGCTTCCTATTCTCAAAAAGGATTTGGAGCAGTCGTAAGCGCCAAACATATTGACAATATGGATTTCCGCTCAGACAGAACAGAAGCTATTCAAAACTTAAATATTAACTATCTACCGGCTTTAACTAGGCAACATGCTTGGGCATTAGCAACCTTATATCCAGCAGCAACTATTCCTACTGGAGAAATGGGGATGCAAGTAGATATTAACTATAAAGTACCGAAAAACTCTGGCTTTTTAGGGGGAGCATTTGCTGGAGCCTATATCAATTTAGGCTATTCGAATGTATACAATATTCATAGAGACCCTATCGATGGAACCGATGTGATAGGTGGTGCAGGAACTGAAAGTTATAAAACTGATTATTTCAAAGTTGGGACAGATTCGTTAGGGAATAAAGACAAATTCTTCGAGGAGTTTGTTTTTGAAATCTCTAAGAAGATGAACAAGAAACTTAAGATGACCGGGTCGTATATCTACACTTTCTACAACAACGATATTCAACAAGGTACTAAGTCTGAACAGAGTCATATCTTTTCTAATGTAGCAATTCTTGAGGCCAAGTATAAACTACAGAAAAGAAAAAGTGTTCGTGTTGAAGCACAACATTTATGGACTAAACAAGACCACCAAAATTGGGTGATGGGATTGGTAGAATACACCATTCCTCATTATTTCGTTGCTGTTCAATCTTTATACAATTACGGTAGTGAGAAAGAATTAAACTACCCATCTATTTCTGGAGGGTACACTAAAGGATCTACTAAGATTCAAGGTACATACGGAAAACAAAGAGCAGGATTATTCTGTGTAGGTGGTGTATGTAGAGAAGTTCCAGCAATGGATGGATTTACAGTTACAATAACAACTAGCTTCTAAGAAAATGAAAAAGATACTATTTACCTTATCGCTGGCGGCTTCAGCTATTGTATTCAATAGCTGTGAAGAACTTGATGATGATTTCTATCGTGTTATTGCAATAGATTCTCGTTGTGAAGAATTTTCATTCGAACCAACTCCAGCAAATCCAAAAAGGAATATTCTAATAGAGGATTTTACGGGACACCTTTGCCCCAATTGTCCAACTGCAGCTGAAACTGCCAAGGATTTGGAAGAGGCGAACAATGGTCAAGTAATTGTTATGGCTATACACCCTGGAGGCTCAGGATTTACGTCTACTACAGCATTAGCCGGCTTTACCTATGACTTTTCTACCGAAGGAGGAACAGAAATAGATGATGTCTTTGGAGCATCAGGAGACGGACTGCCGATAGGTATGATCAATAGAAGAACCTTTAATGGAGACTTATTATTAGGTAACTCAAAATGGGTTGGTGCTGTAGAGGCATTGAAACCACTTCCTGCGATGTCCTATTTGGAGGTTCAGGCTAGATTCCAAGAAGATGATGATTCGATCATTTGTATTGATACAAAAATTGATTTATTAGCTGATTATGACGCTGATTTAATCATGTTCACATCAGTAGTTGAGGATAGTATAGTTAAGTTCCAAAAGAACGGCGCTGCCACTATTGAAGACTATATTCACATGCATGTACTAAGAGATACTCCTCTTGGAGCTTTTGGAATCCCTGTAGGGAGCGCTCCATATACAGCAAATGATGAATTTATCCAAAGAGTTAGTCTTGTTAAAGGTAATGACTGGGTTCCTAAAAACTTAAAAGTTATCTCCTATATCTACGACAAGAATACAAATGAAATCCTTCAAGTAGCAGAAAATCATGTTGAGATCGAATAAGAAACACTTTTTTTATTTCTTTCTGATCAACGTTATAATTTTGAGCTTTAGCCCTATGGCTAAGGCTCAATTTTTTGATGGAGGTCCTATAATCGGATTGGTTGCCAGTCAAATTGATGGAGACAGAATTGCAGGTTATGATAAGGCCAATCTTAAGTTAGGCGTATTCATTGAACGTAAGATGAAAAGAGGAAGAAGGAGAAGGGGCATTTCTAAAAAATGGAATTACGGTACTGAACTCTATTATATTGGAAAAGGAAGTAGCACCAAAGCCAAGACCGCTGTAAGCAATGCCTTAGTTATTCAACTTCACTATATGGAGTTGAGTCCATATACTGTTTATGCTTTGAATAAAAATGTATTTATACAAGGTGGTATCTCCATAGGGTCATTGCTTAGTAATACATTTACAGAGGGATTAAACGAAGATTCCAGCGATGAATTCAACAGTATTGATTTAGGGTATTTTATTGGTATTAAATACTATTTAACCAAACACATAGCCATAGATACACGAGTTCAGCGATCAATAATTCCCTTCGCTACAGTAAACACTGACAGCCTTTCCTATACAGACTCAGGATTAAGAAACATACTAATATCCTTTAACGCATACTATAAACTCTAACAAAAGATTTGCATTAAAAAATAATAATAGCTATCTTTAAAATCGGCTGGGAACTCGATTTAACATTTCTTAAGATAAGAAAATAATAGGATTCCCGTTCTTAAAGAGAAGAACAAAGACTAGGACTATGTTAGAGATGTGTAAAGTTGTGCTTACCAAAGTAAGTTTTGATCCATTTTTATTTCAGAAAGAACTTAAGAAGTCTACTGAATGGATCCAGAATTCGGAATTGATAAAATTTAAACAGTGGGTTATAGAAGAATTTGGGAAAGAATATTCTTCTGTAATTGCTGAAGTCTTTACCAACTTGTAGGTATAAAAAAAGGATAACATTAACATGTTATCCTTTTTTTATACTCAAATTTTTAAACATCAAATAATTTCATGTCAGCTTGGCTAGCTCTACTTATACCGAGGTGTTGATATGCCAAATCAGTGGCTACTCTACCTCTTTGCGTTCTCATCATATAACCTTGTTGGATAAGGTAGGGCTCATATACTTCTTCTATAGTTTCATTTTTCTCACTTACTGCTGTTGCAATAGTCCCAACCCCTACAGGCCCTCCTTTAAATTTCTCTATAATAGTTCGAAGTATAAGGATATCCATTTCATCTAGACCATTGTCATGTATTTGCAACGCTTTAAGAGAACTTCTAGATATTTTAAGATCTATACTTCCATCTCCTTTAACTTGTGCAAAATCTCGTACTCTACGCAGTAATGCATTTGCGATCCTTGGAGTCCCCCTACTTCTACCTGCAATTTCTAATGCAGCATCTTTGTCAATAGGCACATCCAGTAAGTGAGATGATCTATGGACGATAGTAGAAAGTAATTTAGTATCGTAATATTCCAACCTAGCATTAATACCAAACCTTGCTCTTAGTGGAGCTGTTAATAACCCTGAACGAGTTGTTGCACCAATGAGTGTGAATTTATTCAAACTAATTTGTACCGATCTCGCACTTGGTCCAGATTCGATCATAATATCGATCTTATAATCCTCCATTGCACTATACAAATATTCTTCAATGACTGGACTCAATCGATGTATTTCATCAATAAATAATACATCACCTTCTTCAAGGTTGGTCAATAAGCCCGCAAGGTCTCCTGGTTTATCCAATACTGGACCAGAAGTTAGCTTAATGCCAGCATTTAACTCATTTGCTATGATATAAGCCAAAGTTGTCTTACCTAATCCGGGAGGTCCATGTAGCAATACATGATCCATTGCTTCATCTCTAAGACTTGCAGCCTTCGTAAAGATTCGAAGGTTATCAATTATCTTATCCTGTCCGGTAAAGTCATCGAAACTTTTGGGACGGAGTGCAAATTCAATATTCTCCTCTTCGTTGTAAAACTCAGAATCCGATTGCAGGATTTCATTCATAGCTATTCAATAAAAGATATAAGTACTCTACTACTTATAATTTAGTACTAAAATACAGAAAAGGTCTGTATACCTTACAGACCTTTTCTAATAAACTTATAAACACTTTGGATAAAATTACTATCCTGTTGTAATCCAATTAAGATACTCCCCTCATCAATATCGCGCACAACCATGCTCCATAGGTCCCAAGTGCATAACCCAATACTGCTAAGAGTACACCTACTGGTGCTAAACTTGGGTGGAAGGCAGAGGCTACAATTGGTGCAGAAGCTGCACCACCGATATTCGCTTTACTACCTACTGCGATAAAGAAATATGGCGCTTTGATTATTTTCGCTACAATAAACATGAGCACTATATGAATAATCATCCAAATTGCACCTAATAAGAATAATCCTGGATTTTCGAAAATCGCCAAAGCATCCATTTTCATTCCAATACTTGCCACCAAAACATAGATAAAAACAGAACCAATCTTTGATGCCCCTGCCCCTTCATATGTTTTCAACTTAGTAAATGACAATATTAAACCTCCAGTAGTAGCCAATACAATTAACCAAAAGAACTTACTTGTTAAACTAAACTTCTTAAGCTCTGGTGCATTTTGCTCTATAAAGGGAGCAATATGATCCGCTCCAAAGTGAGATATACCTGTTATACCTAATCCTATAGCTAGAATTATCATCAAATCTGTCAGGTTTGGTATACGCATGGTTTTCTTTTCAAAGTCGATCATTTTCTCCTTTAACTCTTCAATAGAACTATCATCAGCTTTAAAAAATGCATTTATCTTATCCCGCATTCCAACACCATACAGAAGTACCGCCATCCAAGCCTGCGCGACTAATACATCTACAGTAATCATGGCACTAAACAACTTATCGCTGGATTCAAACATCTCCTTCATTGCGGTCTGATTAGCTCCACCACCGATCCAACTACCGGCAATGGTAGCCATTCCTCTCCATACTTCGTCTGGACCTTGACCACCCACCAAATCAGGTGAAAAATAAGAAACCATTAGAATCGTTAAAGGACCACCTATCACAACACCAGCAGTACCTGTAAGGAACATAATGATGGCCTTAGGGCCTAAATTGATGATCCCTTTTATATCAATACTCAATGTAAGTAGCACCAATGCTGCCGGTAATAAATATCTTGAAGAAACAAAATACAGTTTTGAAGTCTCCCCTGAGATGATTCCCGCTGAGTTAAATAAGGATGGCAAAAAGTAGCATAATAATAAGGCTGGAACGTATTTGTAAAATTTTACCCACCCTTTATGCTTGCTAGAAGAGGTATAAAAAATAAAAGCCAAAATAATAAACAACAAGCCCAGTACACTGGCATCATTTGTAAGTAACGGCATTTCTATCAGTTTGAAAATTACACGAATTAAAAAATCAAAGGTAAAATAAAATAGCATTACTAAAACTAGTAATGCTATTTCAATTCTTGATAAATATATTCTGGTTTCCTTATAGGAAAATACTAGCTCCAAATCTTAAACCAGCCATGGATAATTGCTCACCCTCCTGGCCTCCACTTGGTTGTGTACTTGGTCCTCCATTAATCCCAACGGAAACATTATTTGCAGGATTTGAATCGTAAATTAGGAAATCATATTCAATAAACACCCTTACACCCGTTGCAGGCATAACTTGAAAGCCTAATCCTAGAGGAGAACTTCCAAAAACACTATCTTCTGTATCTTCATATGGATTTTCCTCTAAATTATTGGTAATAAAGGCTAATCCAGCCCCAGCAAAACCATATAAAGAAAATGTACTATAGTTATTCCCCAAAATATGTCTGTTTGCAACAAATGAAACATTCCATTCGTTTCCAGACAACTTAGCAACAATTGGTGAAGAATCTGAATAGCCTAAAATTACATTTCTCTCTTCAAAATTCTTGTGCATTACCTGAACATGCCACCATGCTTTTCTCCCACTAGTCCTTCCGACAAAACCATAAATTCCATTTTCGGAAGCTGTACTAAAATCTAAGAATGGACCGTAATCATCTGTAGCTTTAAAAAAACCAACACCTAATATCCATTGGTTCTCGGTATGTTGACCTAAACCACCCGAAGCCGCACTATTTCGACCTCCATATCCGTAGGACTTAATCTGCGCTTCAGCGATATATGAACTAGCTAAAAGGACCGTAAATAAAATTAAAATTTTGTTTTTCAACATAGCAACATTATAAGATTTCAATACAAGAGATAAAACTATGAAATTCAATGGGAATATCATAATAATTATAAGTTATACCGAACTCCTATATGCAACATCGCTGCGTACCAGTTTGGCTTATATTCATCTTTAAAGCTAGGCAAGTATCCAATACTAGGATCTAGGTAGTGAAATACCGCCCCATTTGATAAGGAAGAAAAGAATTCCCCTTCCATAAAGAGGTAAAATTTTTCAAATTTAAAATGAATCGAACTTTCTGAACTAATTCCAAAATTGATTCCTACTATATTCCCATCTTCTACAGAGGGCTTGCTAAAGTCATAATTATAATTGTAACTCATTATACCTAATCCAAATGCAATGGGCGCAAAAGCAAACTTCGACTTATCATTTCCAATCATATAAAAACTAATTCCAGCATTTATATTAACGAAACTAAAGGTTTCTTTCAAACGTTCATGCCCGGCAATATCCAAGCTCACTTCTTTAGGTTCAGTTGAAAATAAGCTAACATTAATATAAGTATATGTTTCCCGATTTATCAATTGCTTTGAGCGCATTCCAAATCCATAAGCTGGCTTTGCCTTAGCAGAAATGGAGGCCTTATCTATTACATTTGCGAAAACCATGCTAGGCCCAATCTCCAACCACATTAAAGACCCTCCCCGGTAACTTTTAGGCAAATAGTTTGTCCGCTTACCTTTATAGGCTTTCTGCGCAATGCAGGCCCCAAAAATCATAAACAGCAGTATGGACAATAAGCTTTTCATCTATTTTCTAATTCTAATTTTAACATTCAATCGGTATCCAATATTTAGGGTGATGGCCTTTTTCTTATTAAAATCATAGAGATACCTAGCCTCAAAAAAGAATGCCTTATGGAAATGGGCTCCTACCCCTAATGCATAATAGGGAATTACGTTTTCGGTATTTAATAAGGATGCATTTTTCCCAGATCCAAAATCCAATTTTTGAAATTGCAATACAAAGCCTTGAGACAGGTAGAACAGGTCCTTTTTCACTTTAAAGAAATAATTTTCGATAATATGAAAGCCATAATTAGTTTCTAATCCTTTCCGAATATCAACATTGGACAAATTTCTTCTATAGGGTACTGGAATATAATAATTGAAACCCAATTCTGTATGCACTTTGTACTTTGACAATATGTGTAATCTCGCACTAACTCCCTGGCTGAAAAAATTAGCATCAATTTCATCATTCAAATTATAGAACTGAGTCATTGCACCATCCAGAAAAAACTGAATATATTTCTTTTTCTTTTTAGCTGCTTCCGTTCTTTTTCCTGCAATATTTTTGGAAAAAGGCACTGCTAAATATTCATGAGGCACACCAACGAATGGCTCAACAATTTGAGCAGAGACACTCGTCAAGAAACAAATTAGAAAAAAAAACAAAAGTAAAGACCTCATTATCTTATAATTATTATATCAAATATAAAAAAAGCCACTCAATATGAGTGGCTTTTAATGTTACAAATTTGTTCTTATTAGCTTTTAAATGCGCTAATACCCGTAATATCGAATCCGGTAATCAATAAATGTATATCATGCGTTCCTTCATAAGTAACTACTGATTCTAGGTTCATCATATGTCGCATTATTGAGTACTCCCCTGTAATCCCCATACCACCTAACATCTGTCTTGCATCTCTTACAATTGTAAGCGCCATGTCTACATTATTTCTTTTCGCCATAGAAATTTGAGCTGTGGTTGCTCTTCCTTCGTCCCTTAATACACCTAAACGCCAAGTCAATAATTGCGCCTTAGTAATCTCGGTAATCATCTCGGCTAATTTTTTCTGCTGTAATTGGAAGCCTCCAATAGGTTTTCCAAATTGTATTCTCTCCTTTGAATATCTCAAAGCAGTATCGTACGCATCCATTGCAGCTCCAATCGCTCCCCAAGCGATTCCAAATCTTGCAGAATCTAAGCACATCAATGGAGCACCAAGCCCACTTTTACCTGTTAATAAATTTTCTTTTGGAACTTTTACGTTATCAAAAACAAGCTCTCCAGTTGCTGAAGCTCTTAAGGACCATTTATTGTGTGTCTCAGGAGTTGTAAAACCTTCCATTCCACGTTCCACTAAAAGGCCATGAATTCTTCCTTCTTCGTTTTTCGCCCATACCACCGCTACATCTGCATAAGGGGCATTGGAAATCCACATTTTAGCACCGTTTAATAGGTAGTGGTCTCCCATATCTTTAAAATGGGTTTCCATACCTCCTGGATTGGACCCATGATTGGGTTCAGTCAATCCAAAGCAACCTAAGAATTCTCCTGTAGCTAACTTTGGTAAGAATTTCTTACGTTGGTCTTCCGTTCCGAATTTCCAAATTGGATACATCACTAAGGATGATTGAACAGAAGCTGTGGAACGGATTCCAGAATCACCCCTTTCCAATTCTTGCATGATAAGACCATAAGAAATTTGATCTAAACCGGCTCCACCGTACTCTTCTGGGATATATGGACCAAAGGCTCCAATTTCACCCAAACCACTTTTTACTTGTTGGGGGAATTCAGCCTTTTGGCAATATTCTTCAATAATGGGAGAGATTTCTTTTTTGACCCACTCACGAGCCGCATCTCTTACCATTTTTTGTTCTTCAGTTAACAGTTCATCCAGTTGGTAATAATCCGGAGCCTGAAACAAATCTGTAGCCATTATATTTTATATTTAGGTTAATTAGTAGGCAGCTTAACAAAAATAACAAAAAAACCGATCTGATCTATTAATTTAACAAGCAGTACTTTCATAATCTATTTTTACATATATTTGTTTGCACAAGCTTTCTAATTCGTTTCAATTTTACAATCCCAAATCACCATTCATGAATACACATCGATTTTTACTTCGCTCAACTTTTTTAATTGGGCTAGGACTAATAGTTAGTTCATCTGCTTTATTTTTCGGAAATGGAGCTCCAATAGGAAAAACTGGATCTACAGGAGACAATGGTAATACTTGTACTGGATGTCATCAAAATGGTCCAGCAGCTACTGACCAGAGTATCACCATTGAAATAGTTGACATGGATTCAACTGTAATTGGTGGCCAAACCTATGAAATTAAAGTTTCGGCAAATGGGCCAGGGCACCAAAAAATCGGATTTGAATCTACTGTAGAGTCGAATGCTGACCATTCTAAGATCGGAACATTTGGGACGATGGGTTCCAATATGCAAATTAAAAATAATTTTTATGCCACTCATATTGGTACTGGAACTACCACTATGAATGGTGAAACATCATGGAGTTACCAATGGACTGCCCCAACGAGTTTTAGTGGGGATGCTACTATTTATGTAGCTAGTTTATTCAGTAACAACGATGGTGAAAATACGAATGACGTTACGGTTACAGCTTCTGAGTCATTTACTATTACAGAAAATCTTAATCTAAATGAGCTTGCCCAAGAATTGGATTTAACCATCTTCCCTAATCCAACTTCTGAAAATGTTCAAGTGAATTTTGAATTGGCTGAGAATGCCGATATAAAAATCCAAATTGTAGACATGAATGGTAGACATGCACAAGTTTTAGCCAACCAACACATGGAAGCTGGAGCACATAGCATTTCTTCAGACCTAGATCTACCTACTGGAACTTATCTTATTACCCTTCAAAAAGGTAATGAGCAATTGGTGAATAAATTGATTATTCAATAAAGTCATCCCTAACACCTAAACTTAAACTTTAAAAACGCCCATTGCAGATCTGCAATGGGCGTTTTTAATTTCCGACGGTTCAAAATCATCAATTGCTATTCGGTTAATAATTTTATATCTTTGATTTACAGTTATTTATAATATTTCAATAATCATTTTAATACCACAGATATGAAAAAAAATATACCCTATACCCTTATTCTATTTTCCTTTATCTTGTTAAGTATCTTTGGTTTCACATTCTTTGTAGAATCTGATGGAGCCCCTGCTGGATCTACTGGATCTCCAGGCGATATATCTAGTTGTAATGATGCTGCTTGCCATGGAAACACTGGAGTGATTTCTAACCAAACCATTTCTATAGAAGTATTACCAGAAGGAGATATTGTACAAGGATTACTTTATGATATTAAGGTAACCCTTACCGGTGCACATTCTAGGATGGGATTTCAAGCCACTGTTGAAAAGGATAGTGATAATAGCAAATTAGGGACCTATGCTACAAGTACTACTGGCGCGCAAATCGTGGATCAATTTTTCGCAACACATACCTCATCAGGGACTTTTACAAATACAGATACTATAAGTTGGACTTTCCAATGGACCCCACCTATAGATTTTATTGGTGAAGCTACTGTATATGTGGCAGCTAACTTCAGTAATAATAACACTACTAGTTCTGGAGATATTATCGGCTTCTCCAATTTACCAATTACGGTACTTGAAAATATTGGATTGGCAGAATTGAATGAAACCTTACAATTATCTATTCTACCCAACCCCAGTTCGGAAATGCTAAACATTCGCTTTTTCTTAACTGAAGAGTCTGATGTGAAAATTCAGGTAGTAGATATCAATGGAAGGCAAAATATAGATCTTTTAAATAAACGACTAGAAACAGGCTTTCATGAATTCACTAATCAAATAGACCTACCAACAGGGAACTATTTACTTTTCCTGACTAAGGGGAATGAAAAGTATGTAGAAAAGCTAATTATTAAATAAAAAAAGGGATGCATATAGTATATGCATCCCTTTTCAATTTTATTCAAGTTCTAACTATAGTTCAAACTTGATTCCTTGTGCCAACGGCAATACCGTAGAATAATTGATTGTGTTGGTTTGGCGTCTCATATATGCTTTCCAAGCATCAGAACCAGACTCACGCCCACCTCCAGTTTCTTTTTCACCACCAAAAGCACCCCCAATCTCAGCACCAGAAGTACCGATATTTACATTGGCAATACCACAATCACTTCCCTGGTGAGAAAGGAATCTTTCCGCTTCTCTAAGGTTAGTAGTCATAATTGCAGATGACAGCCCCTGAGGTACATCATTTTGCATAGCGATAGCCTCTTCAAGCTCACTGTATTTCATCAAATACAAGATTGGCGCGAAGGTCTCATGTTGAACTATTTCGAAATGATTCTTAGCCTCAATGATACATGGTTTTACATAACAACCACTTTCAAATCCTTCTCCTTGAAGCACTCCACCTTCAACAATAATATTTCCACCTTCTTTTTGAGCCATAGCAATTGAGTTCTCATACATTGCTACTGCATCTTTATCAATAAGAGGACCTACATGATTCTCTTCATTCAAAGGATTACCTATTTGCAATTGCGTATAGGCACTCGCTAATTTTTGCTTTACATCTTCATAAAGGCTATCGTGGATAATCAATCTACGCGTAGATGTACATCTTTGCCCTGCAGTTCCCACAGCTCCAAATACACTCCCTACAACGGTCATATCAATATCTGCGTCTGGCGTTACGATAATAGCATTGTTTCCACCTAATTCAAGAATAGATTTCCCGAATCTTCCAGCAACAGTTGCTCCTACAATCCTTCCCATTCTAGTAGAACCTGTAGCAGAGATCAATGGTACTCTTGTATCTTGAGTCATCCATTCACCTACTTTGTAATCACCGTTGATTAAACTACAAATCCCTTCTGGTAAGTTGTTATCTTTTAAAACTTCTACCATAATATTCTGACAGGCAACCCCACACATAGGTGCTTTTTCAGATGGCTTCCACACACAAACATCACCACAAATCCAAGCCAAGGCAGTATTCCATGCCCAAACAGCTACTGGAAAATTAAATGCACTTATAATTCCAACAACTCCTAGTGGGTGGTATTGGTCATACATTCTATGTAATGGACGTTCAGAATGAAGAGTTATACCATTCAATTGTCTTGATAACCCAACTGCAAAGTCACAGATATCGATCATTTCTTGAACCTCACCAAAACCTTCTTGAAGAGATTTACCCATTTCATAAGAAACCAATCTCCCTAAGGCATCTTTATATAAACGTAACTTTTCTCCAAACTGACGAACGATTTCTCCACGTTGTGGAGCAGGCATCATTCTCCAATCCTTAAATGCAGTTGTAGCATTACTTAGAACTTCTTCATATTCCTCTTTTGTTGTTACCGCTACTTTACCAATTAAAGTACCGTCAACAGGTGAAAAAGAAGAAACAAATTCATTACCAGAAGACAACCAATTTTGACCGGTTGATGTTCCCGCATTCTCATTCTGAAGCTTTAGCGTCTTTAACGCCTCTTGAATTCCAAACTGATCCATATGGAGAGTATTTTTTGTGTTCGTTAAATTTTCAACAAAAATAGGCATTTTTATTAAAAAAATAAGCCTCCTGGGTCACAGGAGGCTTATTTTATTTTATGACCTATTTATTTTAATTAAACAAGCCTACAATATCATTTCCATTTGCCAATAACATCAGACCTAAAAGGAAAATAATTCCTGCCATCTGTGCATATTCCATAATCTTCTCATGTGGTTTTCTACCAGTAACAACTTCGTACAATAGGAACATCACATGCCCACCATCTAATGCCGGGATAGGTAGGATATTCATAAAGGCTAATACAATTGAAAGGAATGCAGTAAAATTCCAAAAACGATACCAGTCCCAAGTAGGTGACATCTGTTTCCCCATAGTGATGAATCCACCTAAATGTTTGTAAGCTTCATTTTCTGGGTTAACAATTAGTTTAATCTGATCTACATAGGCTCCTAATTTCTCAACTGTCATATCATAACCAGCAGGAATGGATTCAAAAAATCCGTATTCCTGAATCTTAACATTGAAATATTTACCCAATTTATTATCACTAACAATCCCTAGTTTTGCTTCTTCCCCAAGTACAATGTTTTTCACCAATCGAGTTCCATCTCTTTCAATTGTTAATGCAATCGCTTGACCTCCATAATTGGTCATTTGCTTTTGAAAAGATGTATGTGACAGGGTCAACAAATCATTAATAGCAACCATACGGTCACCTTTTTTCAGGTCATTCTTATCTGCCAATCCACCTTCAATAATTTCACCAATAAAAAATGGAACCGCTATTGAAACCAATCTACCCATCGTTTTATCGTTGAGTACTACTTGAGTTAGATCCGTAGGTGCATCAATTGACAATCTTTCACCATTACGCTCAATTTCCAAATTTTTTGCACCCAGTACCAAATCGAGGTTGATTCCTTGAATACTCTTGTTGTATTCACCATCAACTTTCAAAATATGATCCCCATCTTTCAATCCGAAAGATTCAGCATATTCCGAGGCGTCAATTCCATATTTTGCATCCTTAGTTTCTACGGTCTCAGTTCCCCAAGTGAATAGAATCATCGCATAAATAAGAATTGCTAGGATTACATTTACAGTTACCCCACCGACCATGATGATTAATCTTTGCCAAGCTGGCTTACTTCTAAACTCCCATGGTTCAGGATCCTTTTTCATTTGCTCGGTATCCATAGACTCATCTATCATACCTGAAATTTTCACATAACCACCTAAAGGAAGCCAACCAATACCATATTCCGTTCCTCCTATTGTCTTTTTGACCAAAGAAAAATATGGGTCAAAAAATAGATAGAATTTCTCTACTCTTGTTTTAAACAGTTTGGCTGGAATAAAATGCCCCAATTCATGTAAGATGACCAAGAATGATAAACTTAAAATAAACTGAGCCCCTTTAATCAATATCTCCATGTTGTATTTTCTTTATTAAATAAGTTCTGTGGCTATTCTTCGGGCCTCCTTATCGGCTTCGAATAAATCCTCCAAACTTGGTTGAGCCATAAAGGCTGTATTTGCAATTGTTTTTTCTATCAAATCTGACATAGCAAGAAAACCTACCTTATCTTTCAAAAAGGCATCCACCACTACTTCATTTGCGGCATTCAATATACAAGGAGCACTCCCTCCTTTATCCATCGCTTCAAAGGCCAATCCTAAATTTCTAAAGGTTTCTATATCTGGCTTTTCGAAAGTCAAATTTGGATAATCCATGAAATTAAATCTAGGGAATGAAGCTTTCAAACGTTGTGGAAAAGCCATGGCATACTGTATCGGCAATTTCATGTCTGGTAACCCCATCTGAGCTTTCATTGATCCATCTTCAAACTGGACAATGGAATGAATGATAGATTGTGGATGCACTATTACATCAATTTGATCTGCCTTAAGATCAAATAACCACTTAGCCTCTATTACTTCCAATCCTTTATTCATCAGGGTAGCGGAATCAATGGTGATTTTTGCTCCCATCTCCCAGTTAGGATGTTTTAACGCCTGTGCCTTTGTAATATTTACGAGCTCTTCTTTCTTTTTACCCCTGAAAGGTCCGCCGCTTGCTGTAAGGTATATTTTTTCAATTTCGTTGAATTGCTCCCCAACTAAACATTGAAAAATAGCAGAATGTTCAGAATCGACGGGGTATATATTTACTTGATACTCGAGTGCTAATTTGGTAATTAACTCTCCAGCTACAACGAGTGTTTCCTTATTGGCAAGGGCTATATGCTTTTTAGCTTTTATGGCAGCAATCGTAGGTCTCAATCCGGCAGAACCAACCATAGCGGTTAGCACCATATGAACACCTTCCATTTGCACCACATCACACAGTGCAGAATCTCCAGTGTATACTTTAATACCTTCTGAGAAAAGTGCATCAGAAACCTTTTCGTAAAAACGCTCTTCTGTAATAACTACAGCGTTTGGCTTAAACTCTAAAGCTTGTTGAATTAATAAATCAGCATTTCTTCTTGCTGTAAGAACTTCCACCTGAAACTGATCAGCGTGTTCTCTTATTACATCTAAAGCTTGGGTTCCAATAGATCCTGTAGACCCTAAAATAGCTAGGTGTTTTTTTGCCATAAGCGCAAAGTTAACAAAACGAGCCATATTCCGACTCCTTTTCTCTTAAATGCAGTTAAAAAATTGGGCAAAAAAAAGCCTTTAATCCAAGAATGGATAAAAGGCTTATTATCTATAGCAAGAATCTTAGAATTTCATCTCTAGGATTTCTCCTTCAACGATCAAGTTCCCTTCAGTTTTACCTTGTATTTCTTCAACCGATACACCCGGCGCTCTTTCAATCAATTTAAAGCCTTCAGCAACTACCTCTAGTACCGCCAAATCTGTCACGACCTTAGTAACACATTGGATTCCGGTAAGCGGTAAGGTACACGCCTTCAATAATTTTGATTCCCCTTTTCTATTGGTATGCATCATTGCAACAATGATATTTTTTGCTGAAGCAACTAAATCCATCGCTCCTCCCATACCTTTCACCATTTTTCCTGGGATTTTCCAGTTGGCAATATCTCCATTTTGAGCTACCTCCATAGCGCCAAGTACCGTTAAATCGATATGTTGCCCACGGATCATAGCAAAACTCTCCGCAGAATTAAAAATAGCTGAACCATCTAATGTAGTAATGGTTTGTTTACCTGCATTGATCATATCAGCATCTACATCTTCTTTGGTAGGAAATGGCCCCATTCCCAACAATCCATTTTCCGACTGTAAAACGATATCTATATTTTCAGGCACATAATTAGCAACCAAAGTAGGAATACCAATACCAAGGTTCACGTAATATCTATCTTGTAATTCTTGTGCTATTCTTTGAGCTATCTGATTTTTCGATAATGCCATAATTTCAATTTTGTTTACGCTGCTGCAATATACCAAAAAGAAGGTCTATTATTTCTTATAAAAATTCATTTCATCCAAATATTTCCATGTATTGTATGGCAGCAAAGCTCTAATATTCTTTCCATCTCTGATAGCCTTTCGGATGAAGCTAGATGAAATTTGCATAATTGGAGCTGCCACATAATGAATCTTTGGATGATTGTCCATATCTCCTGGTACGGATGCTAAACGCGGATATACATAAATATGATGATGCGCTAAAATGTCTTCATAATTTTTCCACTTATGGAATGAATTCAAATTATCGCCTCCCATTATTAATGAAAATTCATGCTGAGGATACTTTTCCCTCAAAGCTGCTAAAGTATGCGTAGTATATGAAGGCTGAGATAGACTAAATTCAATATTGGAAACTTTTATTTTATCGAATTCATCCACAGCCCGACTAACCAATTCTAAACGGTGATGATCGTCTAAAAGAGATGCCTTCTTTTTCATTGGATTATGTGGTGTTACAACCAGCCACAACTCATCTAGATCTGTAAATTGCGTCATATGATTAGCAATCACCAAATGCCCTATATGAATAGGGTTAAATGTTCCGAAATACAATGCAATTTTCATTTTCAAAGACTTAATCGTTCAAAAAATCCTGTACTACCTTAAGAGAAGCCGCTTTAGCAAGCTCTAAATTATCGTTTACAATGACACTATCAAATTCATCTGCATATGCAATTTCTCGTTCAGCCTTTGCCAACCTATGTTTCAAAGTATCTTCTGTCTCAGTATTTCTACCTATTAATCTTTTTTCAAGCTCTTCAACAGAAGGAGGCATTACAAAAACAGTAAGTGCGATATCCCCAAATTGGTTTTTCAAATTTAGCGCACCCTCTACATCCACATCAAAAACTGCAGTATTTCCCTTTTTCCAAATCCGATCAATTTCGGATTTCAAGGTTCCATAGAAATTATCTTTATAGACTTCTTCCCATTCGATAAATGCATTTTCTTCAATTTTGGCTTTAAAACCATCTGTACCTAAAAAATGGTAATCCTTTCCATTTATCTCTCCAGCTCTTGCATTTCTACTGCAAGCTGAAATAGAAAATTCCAATCTTTTTTCAGTCTCCAAGAGGTATTTAACAAGAGTAGTTTTCCCAGCTCCAGAAGGCGCTGCAAAAATTATTAGCTTCCCAGACATCTTATAAAACGTTTAAGGTTTGCTCTTTTATTTTTTCCAATTCATCCTTCATTTGAACAACAATTTTTTGGATGCTTGGATCATTAGCCTTAGAACCTAAGGTATTAACTTCTCGTCCTATTTCTTGAGAAATAAAACCAAGTTTTTTCCCTTTTAGGTCTTGGTCTGCCTCTTCCAAAATTTCTAGATAGTATTGGCAATTAGCTTTCAATCTGACTTTTTCTTCTGTAATATCCAGTTTCTCAACATAGAATATCAACTCTTGTTCCAGTCGATCATTTAGGATATTTTCCTTGTCAACTAATTCCTCAAGGTGCTTTGTGATTCGCTCTTTAATCTTGTTAATCCTTGCCACTTCAAACTCGGTAACCTGTTCCAATAAATTTTCAATATTATGAACATAACCTATTAATTCATTGGCAAGAACTGCACCTTCTTTCTTTCTATAATTTTTGAGTTCAGCTACTGCGTCAATCACTAAATTAAATACTGCAGCTGCCTCTTCTTTATCAAGATCTTCCTTTCTGGTTACCATTACTTCTGGTAGACGCATTGCAATAGCCAACAAATCCTCATCATTGTTTGTCCCAAATTCCCTCAGTTGTTTCAGGTATGCATTTACTACCCCCACATTGATGGTTGAAGATGATTCCTCGGAAAGGCTTTCATAATTTATAAAACACTCAATCTTCCCCCGCTTCAATTCACTACCGATGGCACTTCTAATGTCTAAATCTCTTTCTTTGTAGCGATGAGGCAAACGGGTATTAATATCCGCTTGCTTGCTATTCAAAGAACGAATCTCTACATTTATCTTTTTATTTTCGACAATACCTTGAGCTTTACCGAAGCCCGTCATAGAAAACAACATATGTTTTATTTTGTAATTGAATAGCAAAAGTAACTATTCCATAGCGGAATGACCAATTATCCATAAATCGATTTAGTAATTCTACTATGCAGTTACCAATAGGCACATTTTTCAATATTATTCTAATCCTAATAGGTGGCGCTATAGGCCTACTTTTCAAGAATAGTCTTTCGCAAAAAATAAATGATATTATTTTTCAGGTAATTGCACTGTTTGCCATTGTTTTAGGCATCAAAATGGTTGTACCCGCAGAGGGCGAAATTATCATTCTAATCGCTACCCTTCTTGGGACAATAATTGGGTATAAACTAAACTTACAGCAAAGATTTGATGGCTTAGCTAATCAGATTAAAAATTTATTTGGGTTAAAAAAGAAAGGCTTCAGCGAAGGACTCATTTTTGCGTTTATTCTATTTTGCGTGGGCCCAGTAACTATATTGGGAGCTTTAAATGAAGGATTAGAATCCGATAGAACACTTATCTATACCAAAAGCATTATGGATGGAGTTACGAGTATCTTCCTATGCTCTGCAATGGGTTATGGTGTAATCTTCTCTACCATCCCAATGTTGATTTTTCAGGGTGGCATTACAGTTTTGGCTATTTATATTGCTCCATTTCTTGATGACTTTGCACGAAATGCGATTTCTGGACTAGGTGGTTTGATGCTGTTTGCACTCGCACTGAACATGCTTAAACTAAAAAAAATATCCTTAGAAAATATGTTACCCGCCATACCACTGGTCATTATATTCTCCTATATTTATAACAACTTCCTTATTTAACACTGATTATCAGCACTATAATTTTTACTTTAATTATTTTATCACTACTTTTAGTATTCGTTTTATATTTAAATATAGTAATTAATTGAATTTTTAGTGCCCTTAGTTTTAAACCAAATAAATATGGAAAATCGAAATCTAATTTCACTTCACGGATGTGCAAAAGTTTTACTTTTTATTTTCGCCATTCAATACACGTATGCCCAATGTCCTAATGACAATAATTTCTCCTTTACTGATACTTTATCATCAACAGAGGACTTCGATGAGGATTACCATTACAACATTTATCCTGGGCAATACGCAGTAGCACATGTTGTAGAAGGAGAAAGCTACCTTATTGGTACTTGCCTATCCTATTTCGGAGATAACGATATAAATATGAGTTTATATAGTGAGGAAGATGGAAGTTTACAAGGGTATAACGACGATGCTTGCGGTGAACTACCAGAGCTTATTTACAAAGCAACTTTCACTGGTACACTAAGAATTTTATTGGACGAGGCGGGATGTATCGACCCAATAGAAATAACTGCCGCACCAGGTGATGACATTATTCAACCTAACGAGATCAATGGTTACCACCTTGAACTAGTATTACTCCCATCAGACTACAAACTGTACGATGGACAAGCTATTGAAGATTATGTCCTTAAATTCCTTTCCGATCAGGATTCTATCTTTATGGTTCTTTCAGATACGTATGAAGAAATAGAACGAGACACTGTTCTGAACAGTACGGAATTCATATATACCATTGAAGAAATGGAGGATAGATTTTATCTTTTAGATATTATCTGCAATAACTCCACTTGGAAAGTCTTATTTAAGAATCCCGATTACGAAGGCGACGAAGGATAAATCTTAGTTATTGATTTACTAAAATTCTCAATGACACATCCATTATTTGCGAATTTTGAGTAATTTCGCGGCATGATAATTCATGATAAAACTTTGATCTCGGAAGAAATTTTTGAAGAAAAATTTGTTTGCGATTTAAAGGCATGCAAAGGCGCATGTTGTGTAGAAGGAGATGGAGGAGCCCCTCTTACCAAGAAGGAAGCTAAAGCTATAGAAGCCAATTGGGACAAGATCAAAAAGCATCTTGACCCCAAACCTATCGCTATTGTTGAGAAAGTAGGATTCTCAACAATAGGAGTTGACGGTAGCTTGGAAACACCTCTAATGGAAAATGGCAAAGAATGTGTTTATACAATCTTTGAAGATGATGGCACTGCTAAATGCGGAATTGAGAAAGCTTATCGCGAAGGTGAAATAGATTTCTTAAAACCTATTTCCTGTCATTTGTACCCAATACGCACACACCAACTACCTACTTTCGAGGCTATTAACTACCATAAGTGGGGGATCTGTAAAGATGCTTGTAGCTTGGGTTGTGAATTGAAGGTGCCCATCTTTAAATTCTTAAAAGATCCTTTAATACGCAAATACGGAGAGGATTGGTACAAGGGGCTGGTGTTGATAGGTGAAGAATATCTAAAAAACAACAGCTAAAAGCAAAATACAATACACTGTATTACATACCATTAGGTGCGTAAATTAATATTTAGTCTCTAAGTATTTATTTACGCATTTTTATTGTCATTAACAAATCACTTTGACTTATCAACAGTGCAATCGAACGCTCAAACAGCCTATTTCAAGGCTTTAAGAGGGCTTGAAAAAGTTATTAACAATTTAGTTAATTATTCACATTTGCATCATTCATTTTTTTTGGAAATATTTGCTTGAGCAATGGAGTTATTGTGTCTTTTCCAACAAGGCTAAAGACTATTGATTAAAATCAAACATTGCTTAGTTTCAGATACAACTTTTGTTTAAAAAACATATACAGAACCTATGGAAGCCATCGAACCCATTCTTCAGGAAAACAAGGACCGCTTTGTAATTTTCCCAATCAAACACCATGATATATGGGAGTTTTACAAAAAAGAAGAAGCCAGCTTTTGGACCGCTGAGGAAATCGACTTGAGTCCAGATTTGGATGATTGGGAAAATAAGCTGAATGATGACGAGCGTTATTTCATTAAGCATATTTTAGCATTCTTTGCTGCTTCAGACGGGATTGTAAATGAAAACCTTGCCGAAAACTTCTTAGCAGAAGTTCAATATGCAGAAGCAAAATTCTTCTATGGTTTTCAAATCATGATGGAGAATATTCATTCTGAAACCTATTCTTTACTAATCGATACTTACATCAAGGATGATAAAGAAAAGGATAAACTTTTTACTGCTCTAGATCATTTTGATGCAATCAAAGAAAAGGCTGATTGGGCACTTAAATGGATTGAATCACCAAGTTTCCAAGAAAGACTAATTGCATTTGCTGCGGTAGAAGGGATTTTCTTTTCTGGAGCATTTTGTTCAATCTTCTGGATGAAGAAACGTGGTTTGCTTCCAGGATTAACATTCTCGAATGAGCTGATTTCTCGTGATGAAGGACTACACTGTGACTTTGCTGTATTATTACACAATGAGCACATTGTAAATAAAGTTCCTAAAGAACGTATCCTACAAATCTTTGAAGAAGCCTTAGAAATTGAACGTAGATTTATCACTGAAGCATTACCAGTAAAACTAATTGGTATGAATTCTGACTTGATGATTCAATACCTAGAATTTGTAACAGATAGATTACTTGTTGAGTTGAACTGTGAAAAGAAATACAACGTTAGTAATCCATTTGACTTCATGGAAATGATCTCCCTTCAAGGTAAAACTAACTTCTTTGAGAAGCGCGTTTCAGAATACCAAAAAGCGGGGGTTATGAACAATGATAAAGATGAAGATACTTTCAGTTTCGAAAGTGATTTTTAATCTTACCCCACACCAAGCCTAACCCTAATACAGCCACTAACCAACTATAACAGCCACTATGTTCGTAATAAAGAGAGACGGAAGGAAAGAACTTGTACGCTTCGATAAAATTACTGCCCGATTACAAAAACTATGCTATGGATTAAACCAATTGGTAGATCCAGTATCTGTAGCAGTTAAGGTAATTGAAGGAATTTATGAAGGTGTAACTACATCAGAATTGGATAACTTGTCAGCCGAAGTCGCTGCTTCGATGACGACCAAACACCCTGATTATGCACAATTGGCTGCAAGAATTGCCGTTTCTAACCTACATAAGGATACTAAGAAATCATTTACACAAACCATGGCCTTATGCCATGAATATGTAAATCCAAAAACAGGATTATCATCAGCGCTTATTGCTGATGATGTATATGAGATCATTCAGAATAATGCTGAAATATTGGATTCAGCGATTATTTATGACCGTGATTTCAGTTACGATTATTTCGGATTTAAAACATTGGAACGTTCTTACCTATTGCGTATCAACGGGAATATTGTTGAACGTCCACAACATATGTTAATGCGTGTGGCTATCGGTATTCACAAAGAAGATATCGATGAAGCTATTGCTACTTATGACCTTATGTCTAAGAAGTATTTCACACACGCCACCCCTACCCTATTCAATTCTGGTACACCTAAGCCACAAATGTCTTCTTGTTTCCTTTTAACCATGAAGGATGACAGTATTGAAGGTATTTACTCAACACTAGAGCAGTGTGCTAAGATTTCACAATCTGCAGGTGGAATTGGATTATCGATCCACAATATCCGTGCTAAAGGATCTTATATCCGTGGAACAAATGGAACCTCAAACGGTATCGTTCCAATGTTGAGAGTATTCAACGATACGGCTAGATATGTAGATCAAGGTGGTGGAAAAAGAAAAGGTTCGTTCGCTATTTATGTAGAACCATGGCATGCCGACATCTTTGATTTCCTAGAGCTAAAGAAAAATCATGGTAAGGAAGAAATGAGAGCTAGAGATTTATTCTATGCACTATGGATTCCAGATTTATTCATGCAACGCGTAAAGGAAAATGGAGAATGGACACTAATGAGTCCAAGTGAATGTCCTGGTTTAGCCGATGTTTATGGCGAAAAATTCGAGGCTTTATATACTCAATACGAGGCTGAAGGAAAAGGTAAGAAAACGATTAAGGCAAGAGATCTTTGGGAGAAAGTGACTCAATCACAAATCGAAACAGGTACCCCGTACATGATGTACAAAGATGCTTGTAACGAAAAATCTAACCAAAAGAACTTAGGTACAATCTATTCGTCTAACCTTTGTACAGAGATTGTAGAATATACTGCTCCAGATGAAGTTGCCGTTTGTAATTTGGCTTCTATTGCCATTCCAAAATTTATTGAGAATGGTAAGTTTGACTTCAAAAAACTATACGATATTACGTATAAGGTGACTAAAAACCTTAATTCGGTTATCGATCAAAACTATTATCCAGTACCTGAAGCTAGAAATTCCAATATGCGTCACAGACCAGTTGGATTAGGTATTCAAGGTTTAGCAGATGCATTTATCTTGATGCGTATGCCCTTTACCTCTGATAAAGCAAAGCAGTTAAATAAGGACATTTTTGAAACTATTTATTATGCATCACTAAAAGCTTCTAAGGATTTAGCTATTGTTGAAGGCGCTTATCAAACATATGAAGGTTCTCCTATCTCGGAAGGGAAATTCCAATTCAACATGTGGAATGTTGATGAAAAAGATCTAAGTGGTCTTTGGGATTGGGAAGAACTTAGAGCAGAAATCAAAGAACACGGGGTAAGAAACTCATTGCTATTGGCTCCAATGCCTACAGCTTCTACTTCTCAGATCTTAGGGAATAACGAATGTTTCGAACCATATACATCCAATATTTATACACGTAGAGTATTATCTGGAGAGTTTATTGTTGTAAACAAGCACCTTTTGATTGACCTTGTTGAACTAGGGTTATGGAATGAGGAATTGAAAAATGAAATCATTCGTACAAATGGATCTATTCAGCATATAGAACATATCCCAGATAATATCAAAGAACTGTACAAAACCGTTTGGGAGCTGAAGATGAAAGACATCATCGACATGGCTGCTGATAGAGGTGTATTTATCGATCAGTCTCAATCACTGAACTTATTCATGGACAATGTGACTATGGGTAAATTGACTTCTATGCATTTCTATGCTTGGGAAAAAGGATTGAAAACAGGGATGTACTACTTACGTACAAAATCTGCTGCTGATGCTATTAAGTTTACTGTTCAAAAACAAGTTAAACCTCAAGTTGAACCTGTAGTGAACGAACAACAAGTATCAAATTTTGAGGCAGCAACTCAAGCCGTAGCTGCAAATGCTGATATGATTGCCTGCTCTATTGACAATCCAGACGATTGTGAAGCCTGCGGTAGTTAAAAATTATAATGATTTAATTAGTTGGTTGAAAAAGCCCTTTGCAGATATTGCAAGGGGCTTTTTTAGCGCCTTAAAAGGCTTCTAACTACAAAATAACACAACTATAGGTAAACGCTAAAAAAAACAATTACAGTCAGCTAAAATCCATTTTAGACGAGCATACAGTCTAAGCCTCAGGCATAAAAAAAAGCCCAACTACAAGTAGATGGGCTTTTTTATTATTGTTTTGTTTGATCTTTTAGTTTATTAGGCTCCAAAAACTTCCGTATTTATGGATATGCTCTCTAACCTTTCCTTCAATTTCTGCCATTTCCAATTCCTGCATAACAGAATTTAAATCCCTATTTAGAATTACTGCCAATTCCTTGGTTGCCAAAAGTGGATAGTTTTCAAGTAATTCAACTATATCCAAATCCAAATTTTTAGCGACCGTTTTCTCCCCAAGTGCTTGTTCTAATGCACGAACAAAATTGTCAAAATGGGTCATTCCCGAAATCTTAAAACCTTTCCCATCTTCGCCTAAAAATAAAAAGGTTGGAAAACTTCCTACTCCCATTCTTCTTCCTTGCAACAGATCTTGTTTGAAAGCAGCTTCTGACTCAGGATCTTTATAATCTTTAAGAAACTGACTTACATCTCCACCACAATCTTTTACAGCCGTTGTAAGATGTGATTCTTTGGTAATGTTTTTCTTTTCAAGAAATACCATCTCTCTTATCCGTCTTAAAAAACGAATAGAAATATCATACCCTTGATTTTGCATTGCCTTAAAGGCAATAGAAGGAGGAAAAGAAGAATGTAATGGATCTTCTAGCCATACATCTCCATTTATACTCATCCCTGAATACTCACCAACTTCGTCCCAGTGAACTGCTACATCTTTCGGTCCAGAAATTCCATTTCCAGCATCAGAAAACCCCTCCCATTTAGGAAGTAACCCACCCATTCTGTATTCAATATCCATATAATCTCCATACAGAAGTTTCAACTTTTTCAGCTCTGGCTCAATAGCCCAACAAGCGGAACAAATTGGATCTGTATAATAGAGAACGGTTATTTTATTCACAGACTGGATTTGAATTTCTTCAATTTCCGAATTTTTGTGTTCAGTGCATAATCCACTTTCAACGGAGCAGGAGAATTTTTTGTGGTCGTTCGTCTCCATATTAATACTCTTTTCGAATGGTTGACATGCTAATAAAATAATCTGAAGAATTATACCAATTATAAATTTCCTCATCGTTATAGTTCTAAATAATAGTCCAAAAATAGATTTTAGTATTTGTTTAAACAAGTAGTCATTTTTTTATTTAATAGTACCTAAAAAGATACCTTTGCTGAAATACTGATAGTTATGATTGAAAATTCACATGAAAATATTTGTCCTTTACGTACAACACTACGCATAATTGGCGGAAAATGGAAGCCATTAATAATTCAACAACTAAAAGGAGAAATAAAAAGATTCGGTGAATTACAGAAATTATTACCCGATATCACTAAACAAATGCTCACCAAAAACTTAAGAGCTTTGGAGCAAGACGGCATGATAATTAGAAAAGTTTATCCTGTAGTCCCCCCAAAAGTGGAATATAGATTAAGTGAAAGGGGAGAATCCTTACTTCCTATTTTAGATGATATGGCTGATTGGGGAAGAGATCAATTGGAAGACTTTTGTGAATTGAAAATTGAGTCCAAAAAGGCCTAACTAGAAAAAGATAAAGTCGGAAAATTAAAAGACTTTATCCAAAATTATATAAAATTTCAATTTTGTAGTATCTTACCGCACAATTCCAAACTAGGATTAATTAATAAAAAGTCATATCAAGATGAAAAAAAGATTCTTTTTTACAGTTACTTTAGCCATTTTCGGATTTTTCTTTGCTCAAGCTCAGACTAACAATGATGTTACTGGGAATTGGGCTTTTGAAAGCATTATTGCTTCAGAGTCTACTACATCCAACGAATACAAAGCTGAAAAGAAGCCATTTGAAAAAATTACTTTCAATTTCTCTGAAGATGGAGCTTACCGCTCTACAGTAAATGGGAAGAAAGAAAGCGGAAATTGGGCATTTAGCGCAGACAATACATCTATTGTACTAACAAGAAAAAATGGAGTTACTACTTCATTAGAAATTGTTGAAATTACAGCTAGAGGTTTGATGCTTAAAATGAATGAGAAATCAATTATGTTCATCCGATCAATCAATTAATAGGACTACTTAGTATAAAAAAAGTCCCGACCTTAATAGGTCGGGACTTTTTTTTTTGTAGCTAACCTAGTCAAACAGATCAGAACTCAAATACCTATCACCTCTATCACATAGAACGGTTACAATAGTTGCCTTACTTAAGCCTTTTGCTAAATTTAAAACTGCCGAAACAGCCCCTCCTGAACTCATTCCTGCAAATATCCCAAGCTCCTTGGCTAACAATTGCGAAGTAGCTTTTGCCTCCTCGGCAGAGACCTCAATAATTGAATCAATTTTAGCACTATCGAAAATGGCTGGTAAATAATCCTCAGACCATTTACGAATTCCTGGAATCTTACTGCCATCACATGGTTGAACACCAATTATTTGAATTTCATGCTTCTTTTCTTTTAAGTAAGTAGAAGTTCCCATTATTGTTCCAGTAGTTCCCATTGCCGAAACAAAATGACTAACCTGGCCTTCCGTATCTTTCCATATTTCTGGCCCTGTAGTTTTATAATGTGCCTTCCAATTGTCTGGATTAGAAAATTGATTCAATCCTTTGTATCCCTTCTTTTGGACAAACTCTATTGCTTTATCCCTAGCCCCTTCAATTCCAACATCCGCAGCTGTCAAGACCACATTAGCGCCATATGCTTTCATCGTTTTTATACGCTCAATAGTTGCAGTCTCTGGCATTACCAAGGTTATTGAAAGCTTAAATAAACTTGCTATCATAGCCAATGCAATCCCTGTATTTCCACTGGTAGCCTCTACTAAATGATCTTCTACACCGATTTCACCTCTCTCTAGTGCTGACTTTATCATATTATAAGCGGCCCTATCTTTCACTGAACCTCCTGGATTATTTCCTTCCAACTTGGCCCAAATTTTTATTTTAGGATTGGATTGCAAGGCACTAATATCAATAATTGGTGTATTTCCGATTTGCTGTAATAAACTTGACATTTTTCAATTCTTTTTCACCACAACTTTTGCAGTATGTTCATGATATACTTTAGCATCTGAAGGAATAGATTGCGTAATCCAAACATTAGCACCAATGATTGTATTATTACCAACTATAGTCTCTCCTCCTAATATTGTTGCATTCGCATAAATGGTCACTCTATCACCAATAGATGGATGTCGTTTTTGACTTGACATACTTTTCTTTACTTGTAGGGAACCTAAGGTAACCCCTTGGTAAATTTTAACTTCATTCCCTATCTCTGCCGTCTCTCCTATAACAATTCCCGTAGCATGGTCTATGAAAAATGAACGGCCAATCTTTGCTCCAGGATGAATATCCACTCCCGTAAGTCCGTGCGCATATTCGCTAATCATACGTGGCAAGATAGGCAAACCTAATTTCCATAATTCATGACTCAATCTATAGTATACCGTTGCCTGGAATCCGGGATATGCCAGATACACTTCTTCAAGACTTCTCGCTGCTGGGTCATTGGCCTCTATGCTTACAGCATCTAGCGCAACCAATTCTTGAATACTTTCCAATCTAGACTGAAATAGGTTCCAAATTTCTATTCCTCTTTTGGGAGAAAAAACAGCAGCCAATTGAACAAACATGTCCTTAAGTTCTTCCAATCTGCTTGGGTCAAAAAGTGCATAAAACATGCCTTTTGAGAAGGCATCAACCTCCTCCTTTATTTGAAGGTTGATGCTTATTAATTTAGTTCTAACCATATTAGTATGATTCTGGAGCCAATTCAAGCTCCAATCCGTTCATTGATTTTGTAAGCGATAACTGACAGCCTAATCTGCTATTGTCAGCCACAAAAAATGCTTGATCTAACATTTCTTCTTCAGCTTCCCTCATCTCAGGGAGCTCATGATTTGATTGCACATAACACTGACAAGATGCACACATCGCCATACCACCACAAGTTCCTTCTACGGGAAGCTCGTAAGCTTTACACAACTCCATAACGTTTAAACCCATATCGATAGGCCCATCCAATAGATGAAGATTACCTTCTCTATCTGTTACTTTTATCTGAATCATAATCCAATTTTGAATGAACGGTAGAAAGCCATCAAATGCTTACTGCCACTGTTTTCTTCGCTTCTTTCTTTTGACCGTCAAATCCATCTATTCCATTGACAGTCGTGTATTTCATCACATAGCGTTTCCCTGGGTGGATAATATTATAGGCATATTGAGCCATTATTGCTGCTTCATGAAATCCACAAAGAATCAATTTCAACTTCCCAGGGTAAGTGTTCACATCCCCAATCGCAAATATCCCAGGTATGTTTGTACTATAATCTAGCGCATTATTGACCTTTATTGCGTTCTTTTCTATTTCCAATCCCCAATTGGCTATTGGTCCTAACTTAGGAGACAACCCAAAAAGCGGGATAAAAGCATCTACTTCCAATTGCTCCTTCTCCTTATTTTTTCTGGTAATCTCAATTGAGCTCAACTTTTCTTCACCATTAAGCCCCGTTACTTCAGTTTCAGTAAGTAGGCTAATCTTTCCTTCCTTTACAAGTTCAGCGACTTTCTCTACAGAATCCAAAGCACCTCTAAATTCCTTTCTACGGTGTACTAAAGAGACTTCAGCTGCGATGTCCGATAAATAAATAGACCAATCTAAAGCGGAATCTCCCCCGCCTGAAATCACTACTTTTTTATCTCTATATATTTCTGGATCGCGAATGAAGTAGGCTAGCCCCTTATCTTCAAAATCAGTTATATTGGCAATAGGTGGTTTTCTAGGCTCAAAAGACCCCAATCCACCCGCTATTACTAATACCGGAGCATGATGCTTTGTTCCTTTATTGGTGGTCACAACAAAGGTCCCATCCTCCTGTTTCTCGATCGTCTCGGCTCGCTCACCCAATGTAAATCCTGGTTGAAAAGGTTTTATTTGCTCCATCAAATTATTGACTAAATCACCCGCTAACACCTCTGGGAAACCAGGAATGTCATAAATGGGCTTTTTAGGATAAATCTCTGAACATTGCCCTCCCGGCTGAGGCAATGCATCGATGAGATGTGATTTTAGTTTTAATAAACCGGCTTCGAAAACAGTAAATAAACCCACTGGGCCTGCTCCAATTATTAGTATGTCTGTTTGAATCATTTTAACTTTCTTTTTTACTTAACAAACCTTCAGTAAGATCATTTAACTTGGAAACCCTTATATCCAGGTCTGCTTTCAATTGCATCCTATACCGATTGAGATTATCAGCCAATAAGCCAATATCATTTGGTAATACTTCTTCCAACAATTGTCTTAATCGCTTTGCTAAGGTGGGTGATTTCCCATTGGTAGATATGGCTATTTTAACGTCCCCTTTTGTCACAATTCCTCCCAAATAGAAATCACATAAATCTGGCATATCCGCCACATTGATCAATATATTTTCTTGTTGGGCATCCGATACAATCCTCTTATTTACGGCAAGATCATTTGTTGCAGCAATTATGAGTTGACGCCCCTTTAGCTGGGGAGAATGATAAGCCTCTTCCTTTATATCAATCCCAAAATTATCCGCCAACCGCACCACTTCAGGTAAAAACCATTTGGCGCGTAAACTAACCTTAGCATCCGGACTTGATTTAAGAAGAAAAGTCAGTTTTTCTAAGGCTACTTTACCTCCCCCGATTATTAGAATATCCAACTTCGAAGCCTTCAAAAAAATAGGATAGAGCTTATTATTTCCCATACCTAATACGTTAATTGTTTCTATAATTTAAGGGAACATCAAATTGCGATTGAGATATAAACGATTGTAATTTTTTTCGCTCATTTACTACCTCTCCCAAAACTATTATAGCAGGGGATGATAATTGGTTCTCCTCAACAATTCCAGCTATGGTACCAACGTTTCCAATAGCAATTTTTTCTGCAGCCGTGGTACCATTTTGAATAATTCCAACAGGTAGACCCGACTTTCCTTCCATCTTAAAAATGTGAAGGATTTTATCCAGATTACTCATTCCCATCAACACCACTACCGTAGCATTAGATTGAGCTGCCAAATGAATATCCTGTGACAATTCCCCTTTTCTTGTAGTTCCTGTAAGGACCCAAAAACTATCCGAAACACCTCTACTTGTAAGCGGAATACCTGCGCTAGCAGGAACTGCTGAAGAAGAAGAAATTCCCGAAACTACTTCTGTTTCGATTTTCCAATTATGGATATAAGCCAGTTCTTCAGACCCTCTTCCAAATACAAAGGGATCCCCCCCTTTTAATCGAACTACATGACCATAATTCATGGCATATTTCACCAATAATTGATTGATCTCCTCTTGCTTATAGCTGTGTTTCCCTTTCCTTTTTCCCACAAATATATGTTGAGCATTAGGCGCCAAATTCAATAATTGCTTATTTACCAAGGCATCATACAATACAACATCTGCCTTTTCAAGCGCTTTTGCACCTTTTACAGTAATTAAATCTGGATCACCAGGACCAGCACCAACGATGCTAACTTTAGGATTTATTATTTTTTTCATCTTGTACTTGTTTTAATCGATAACTATCTACCTTTTTGTAAATCGCTATCGCTTCTGCCAAGTAGGTATTGGCAAAAAATTCACTCGGTGGATACTCATTTATTTGATAAATAGTATCTGCCAACTTTTGAGTTAATGGAATGATTCCTGTATCTACAAGTTGCTTATCAAAATCCCTCACAATCCCCACTTGAGTATTGGTTTTATGTCCTTCGCTTATCAATGCAGCTTTTGCGGTATTTACCATTGCGGTATAGCTATGGTAAATACCATCTGCCCATTGACCTAGTTTGATAGCCGCCTTTGCAGCTTCAAACTTCTCCTCACTCTCCAACAAAAGGGTGGAGACAAGGTCGATCAAGACTCCAGCACATTCACCAATTCCTATTTGCTTTTTATATGCGTTTTCATGCCCCCAATCAATAAAATCACTGTCCTCAAGGTTATTCGTTTCCGATAGTGGTTTTAGAAGCTCATTAAAATATCCTCTACCCTCTACCTTATAATATTGACTGAATGTCTGACCTAGAATTTTATTCTTTTCAAAATCATTCAACAATAACCTTAAGGCCTCTGGACCTCTTTTACTCGGAATCTTTATCACCTTATCTGCAAATAGTCCGGCGCCATCCCCCTTGTTTACACCTCCCAATAAAACTTGTAGAGCTGGAGCTACCTTGACTCCCGACTTTAAAGTCATTCCTTGGAATCCGATACTAGCCATCATATGCTGACCACAAGAGTTCATACAACCACTGATCTTTATGGCGATATCTTCTTCTCCTATATAATTTGGATATTCGTTATGCAGCACCTTTTCCAATTCTCTGGCAATTCCTGTACTGCTAGCAATTCCTAGATTACATGTATCTGTACCTGGACATGAAGTAATGTCTAAGGCGGATTCATATCCAGACCTTGCCATACCCAACCTATCAAGTTCCTGATAGAAAAAAGGAAGAGCGTCCTTATGAATATTTCTCAATAACATGTTTTGCCTGATGGTAAACCTCAACTCATTTGCTCCATATTTCTTAATTAGATCCGCAAGCGCTCTAGCTTTAGCTGTATAAAAATCACCCAGTGAAACCCGGATTCCAATAGCAAATAAATCTTCCTGTTTCTGTGGATAAACATTGGTTGTTTTCCAAATCCCAAATGACTCTGGATCTTCAATATGTACTGCTGGAAGGTTCACTGAAGAGGGTACTATGACTGTATCTTCAATCAGTACATTAAATTCTTTGAATTGCAGCGCCAATCTCTCTTCTTCAACAAGTTTCAAAAATTCATGGAGCCCCAATTCTTTTACTAAGAATTTCAACCTTGCCTTCAACCGCTTGGAACGTTCACCATATCTATCGAACACACGCAATACCCCTTCAGTGAAAGGTAAAAGTTGATCCTCGGGTAAAAATTCATGAGCAATATCTGCATGCCTTGATTGCGTACCCAAACCTCCTGCCAGCAATACCTTAAAACCTCTTTGTTCAACACCCTTGATTATTTTGACTTTCGGTATAAAGCCTAGATCATGGATATAGGTCAGTGCAGTATCTTCTTCTGAGGAAGAGAAGGCAATTTTGATCTTCCTTCCCATTTCCTGTGAAACAGGATTTCTTAAGAAGAATTGAAACATTGCCTGTGCATAAGGTGATACATCAAAAGCTTCCTTAGGATCTATTCCCGCATTTGCTGAAGCAGTGATATTTCTCACAGCATTCCCACAGGCTTCCCTCAGGGTTATATCATCTCTTTCCAATTCGGACCACAACTCAGGGGTTCTATCCAAGCTCACATGATGAATCTGGATATCTTGACGCGTGGTAATATGCAACCTACCTGTAGAATATTTATCAGATACATCAGCTATTCGATGCAACTGCTCACTCGTCACCTTTCCATAGGGTAATTTTATTCTGATCATTTGAACACCTGGCTGTCGCTGACCATACACTCCGCGTGCTAATCGCAAACTCCGAAAACGCTCCTCATCAATCTCCCCCGAATTAAAGGCATGAATTTTTTGCTCCAATTCTAGGATATCTTTCGCTATAACCGGATTTTCTATTTCTGTTCTAAAACTTTTCATCTCTTTGTTCTAATTATCGGATAAAACCTACCCCAGAAGTATGATTGCTCAATTCATCGATGAGAATAAATGAACCATTACCTGGATTTTCATTGTATGCATCGTAATAAATCGCCTTATTTAGCTTAAATGATACAGAGGCAATCTCATTTAGATCTACCTGTTTCTGCCCGAAAAGAGAACCAGAAAAATCCGTACTTACCACCTTTTCAATTTTCTCTACCCTTGCCAATACCCTATGGACACCATGTTGTAGTATAAATTTAGCACCTGGCTTCAATGACTTTACATCCAACCAAGCTACATAAGCTCTTAGCTGTTTATCTATCCCTGGTAGTTCATCGGACTTCACAATCATATCTCCTCTACTTATATTGATATCATGTTCTAATTGTAGACTGATTGAAGCTCCTTCTTCCACTTCCTCATAATGGTCACCAAAAAAGGAAATCCCCTTAATGGTAGATTGGGTTTTAGAAGGTAAAACAGTGATGGCATCACCCACCTTTAAGCTAGAGCCATATAATTTTCCTGCATAAGCTCTATAATCATGAAAGGCACTTGTTTTGGGTCTGATAACTTGCTGTACCGGAAATCTTGCTCTACTCTTCTTGGACACTTCCTTTGTAGGAATAGACTCTAGTAAGGACAATACATTAGCACCTTCATACCAGTTTGTATTGGATGAGGATGAGACAATATTATCTCCTTGTAAAGCACTAATTGGGACAAAATGAATCTGTTGTTTCCCAAAGGTTGACCTAGCGATTAGCGCATCAAAGTCTGCCTTTATCTCCTTGAAAACTTCTTCAGAATAATCCACTAAATCCATCTTATTAATGGCTACAATAACATGTTTCACCTGTAAAAGCTGATTGATGAAAAAATGTCTGTAGGTCTGCTCAATCACCCCCTTTCTAGCATCTATTAAAATAATGGACACCGTGGAAGTAGAAGCTCCCGTCACCATATTTCTAGTATATTCAATATGCCCAGGGGTATCGGCTATGATATAACTTCGCGTATTTGTTGAAAAATAGATATGCGCTACATCTATAGTGATACCTTGTTCTCTTTCTGCCACTAGCCCATCGGTAGCCAATGAAAAATCCAGATAATCAAACCCTTTACTTTTACTACTTCTCTCAATTTCCTGAAGCTTATCGTCAGTCAATGATTTTGTATCGTACAACAGCCGACCAATGAGGGTACTTTTCCCGTCATCTACACTTCCTGCTGTTGCTATTTTTAAAACCTCCATGGCTTTTTTTGTTTAAATTGATGTTTAGAAATAACCTTGTTGCTTGCGCTGCTCCATTGCTGCTTCGGAACGTTGGTCATCTATTCTGGCACCTCGCTCCGAAATAGTGGAAAGTTTGATTTCAGCAATTATCTCATCTATACTATCCGCAGCAGAACCTACCGCAGCAGTACAAGTCATGTCTCCAACAGTTCTAAAACGAACTTGACGACTTTCTACTGACTCTATCTCATCCTTAACGATAAAATCTGAATCTGGCCAGATCATCCCATCTCTTAAGAACGTATTACGCCTATGGGAATAATAGATAGAAGGAATCTCTAATTCCTCTTGCTTGATATAGTGCCATACATCTAGTTCTGTCCAATTGGAAATTGGAAATACACGCACATTCTGCCCCAACTCTATGGTACCATTCAACATATCGAACAATTCAGGTCTTTGATTTTTTTCATCCCACTGACCAAAATCATCTCTTACTGAGAATATACGTTCCTTAGCCCTTGACTTCTCTTCGTCTCTCCTGGCTCCACCAATACAAGCATCGAATTTGAATTCTTCGATGGCATCCAAAAGTGTCACCGTCTGTAGACTATTTCTACTGGCATATTTTCCTTTTTCTTCTCTAACCTTTCCAGAATCAATTGCCACCTGTACATTTCTGACGATCAACTCTAATCCCAATTCTTCAACCAATTTGTCTCTAAAAGCTATAGTCTCAGGGAAATTGTGTCCAGTATCTACATGTAATAGAGGAAATGGAATCTTTGCAGGGAAAAAGGCTTTCTGTGCCAATCTCACCAACGTTATGGAGTCCTTTCCACCTGAAAAAAGTAAGACAGGACGCTCAAATTGAGCCACAACTTCTCTGAATATATGTACCGACTCACTCTCCAGTTGATTCGCTTTAAATACTTTGTTTTGCATTTTGTCTTTATTTATGTAATCCACACTCTTTGTGGGAACCTTCCCACCACCATCGTCCAGCTCTAATGTCATCACCTGGCTCTATTGCTCTTGTACAAGGGGCACAGCCAATACTTACAAATCCTTTCTTATGTAAGCTATTCTGTGGTACATTATACTTCTCCAAATAGACTTGAACAGCGGCTAATTCCCAATCCAATAAAGGATTGAACTTTATGACCTTGAACTGCTCATCATATTCGAATTTTGGCAATTCTTGCCGATTGGCAGACTGACCAGATCGAAGTCCAGTAACCCAAATCTTATTTCCTTTTAAGGCCCGTCTTAAGGGTTCCAATTTCCGGATACGACAACATTTCTTTCTTTCCTTTATGCCAAAATAGAAACTATTGGGTCCCTCCTGGCTCACCATCTCTCCCAGCTCTTTGGCAGCGGGATAATAAGCCTGGATGTCTAAATCGTACTTTCGCTTTGTTCGATCGAATACATCGTATGTTTCCTGAAACAACCTTCCGGTATCTAAGGTGAAAATCTTGATTTCCAACCCCTCCTGAGCTATCATATCAGTCAATACTTGATCTTCTTGACCGAAAGAACTTGAGAAACTAACTTGACCTGGGAATTGCCCCGTGAGATAAGTAAGAATCTCTGTAATACTCCATTCCTTAGTAGCTGAGCTCAATAATTGTACTTGTGCATATGGTGTCATCGCATCCATTTTAAATGGTTCCAAATTCGTTCGTGAAAAAAGTAGAGGATCATCTTGGTGACCACCTCAATTGATCCAATGGAGAAAGCCAAGCTTAATTCTCCGGTGAGCAACCAGGAAATACCAATGGTGTCAATCGTTCCAATGATTCTCCAACTCACAGTCTTTGCAATACTTCGCAAAGGCTGATCGGAGTTTAGATCGTTTTGAACGGATCGAGACTCCTCTTTTATTACTTTTAACATGCCTCTTTAAGCTGTTAGGTTACTGATTTAAGTTTGAGATATGAAGCCTCCCAATAGGCTTAGTATGTCGCTCGGATTTAGCGCAAAAAAAAAAATGCTCCTCAAGTATAGTTACCTGAAGAGCATTGCAATTTTTATCCTGTAGAAGATTATCTTCTTAAAAACGGCAATTTCAGGCAACAGCAGTTGCAACAACACATAGTCATTGTGCAACAGCATGTAAGTATTTGAATTCCTGAAATTGTTCTCATCTCTAAAAGATTTGTAATTTTTGACAAAAAAAAAGCCCCTGATAAAATCAGAGGCTTCAATATATTTTATGATCTAAAAAATCATAATGCATAGTAAGCCTCTGTGTAATTTCTACACATGCACATACAACACATATTTTTTTGAATCTGGATCATTATTTCTCGTTCGTTTCTGGTGCAAACTTAGAACTAAAAACTCAACTCAAACGAATAAAATGTTAAATATTTTTTTCACAGACCCACAAGACTACCAAAAAAACAAGCCGTAACCACCTTATATTACAGGTGATTGAGCGAGTTTAATTATTTTCATAAATCGACCATTTTTTATTCATGGCATTCCATTTACCAACTGTTTTGAGTCCACATTATCTAATTGGAGGCGTATAGATTCTTGATGAATTAGCTCAAATAATTGAGAAATATAATCCACATTTAGGTTTCTTTCTTGGGCAATTCCCACATTCCTACTCAATACTTCTCCCCATCTCTTTTCTTGTAAAATAGCCTTATTATTCGTTCGTTTTAATCGACCAATCTCAAGCGATAACTTTGCTCTTTTATCCAATAAATGAATCAAATTTTCATCTAGATAATTGATCTCTCTTCTCCAGTTTTCCAAATTCTCCGCTTCCAAATCTCGCAGTGAATTGGATCTAATACCTGCCAACAATTGACCTAGATTACGACTTGGAATTTGCTGTTTAGCATCTGTCCATGCTTTGGATGGATCTGGATGGCATTCAATCATTAAACCATCCATATTCTCCTGCATCGCTCTTGAGATTAATGGTTCTATTAAATCCGTATTTCCTGCGATATGGCTAGGGTCATGTATGATAGGTATCTCAGGGAAAACCGATTTCAAAGCTCTTGGTATTTCCCAAATTGGTTCATTCCTATATACAGAGGGGCCATAGTGAGAAAAACCTCTATGAATAGCGGCTATCTCATCGATTCCTGCCTGGCCAATTCTTTCAATGGCACCTATCCATAAATTCAAATCAGCATTCATCGGATTTTTTACCCAAACAGGTATATTCACCCCACTCAACGCAGTAGCAATTTCCTGAACGGCAAAGGGATTAGTAGTGGTTCTTGAACCTAGCCAAACAGCATCGATACCCGCCTTTATCGCCATTTCAACATGTGCTGGTACTGCCACTTCTATACAACATTTCATGCCGTACTTTTCCTTGACTTCTTTTAACCATTCCAATCCTATTTCACCCACTCCTTCAAACGAATTTGGCCTAGTTCTAGGCTTCCAAATTCCTGCTCTGAAATAATCTAGATTTTGATCTGCCAATTCCTTTGCTGCTAATATAACTTGAGATCTAGTTTCCGCACTGCAAGGCCCTGCTATTATCATTGTATTATTGGTCTTATTTTGTCCTTTTTTAGCTATGATTGATTGCATAATTTCTTGATTTTGTTTGTTTGTTTTTCAATTCTTGAAGCTCCGTTCTACTGTCTTCAACTGTCCTTCTGAAGCGGTTAAAGAAAGTCGGATATAGCCATATCCATTGCTTCCAAAAGCACTCCCAGGCACTACCGTTAGTCCCAACTTCTGTTGTAGCCAACCCGAAAACTCCTTGTCATCATCAAAGGCATCTGGCACCTTAGCCCAAACAAACATTCCCACAGAATTCCGGTGAAAGTAACAACCTAGCTCTTTCAGTATGCGGTATACAATCTCTCTACGACCAGTATATATTTTATGTAGTCTAGAATCCCAAGCACCATTAAGCTCCAATGCAAAGGCCGCAGCCTCTTGTATTGGTCTAAAAATCCCAGATTCAAAATTGCTCTGTATCTTATTCACTGGAGCCAACAATTCCTGGTTCCCTATCAGCATTGCAATCCTTGCTCCCGCCAAATTATGTGATTTACTAAGGGAGTTCAACTCTAAAACCCTATCCTCAATTCCGCTATAATTAAATATACTTTCAGGATGATCGTTTAACACATGACTATAAGGATTGTCATGGCATAGCAGTAAGTTATGCTGCTTAGCGAAGCATATCATCTCCTTAAAAACTTTTGCATTGGACCTCTGTCCAGTTGGCATATTGGGGTAATTGATCCAGATCATTTTACAGGAATCATCTATCAATTCTTGCAATTGCTCCCTATCTGGATACCAATCATTTTCTGGCTTCAAATCAAAATATTTAACCTTAGCTCCTGCAATTATAGCAGCATTAGCATAGACGGCATATCCAGGATTCGGGACCAATACAGTATCCCCTGGATTCAAATAAGCGAGAGATATATAATTGATCCCAGATTTTGAACCAGACAAGGCTATAACCTCTCTTTTGGAATCAATGGATATAGCATATTTCAATTGATACCAGCTAGCAATAGCCTTTTTCAGGGAAGGCAAAGCACCATAACCTGAATACTGAAATGCATTGGGTTTTTCAATACTTGATCTCAATACATTTTTCACCCATCTATCGGGAGGTAAATCAGGATTACCCGCACCTAGATCTACCTTAACATCCCCCTCTTTAGAATGTGTATTTTCAGGCTGTTTCTCTAAAAAATAATTACTTACTAAACTATTCACTCTCTTCGACTGACTATTCATTTGATATCTTTTGGATGATTATAAATCGAGTGTAATTCTCTTGCCTATCTTGAATTGATTCAGCAATAAGCGATAGCCCGTACTTTTCTAGTGCCATTTTACTTGCAATGGCACCCAATTCACGCCTCTTCTGTTCCGCCACCAAAAAGGCACTCAATGCAGTGTCTTCTCTTTCTAAGGCCTGGATATTTCTATTTTTCCTAAAAAACCCTGCACACTGCCCTAGGGCCTCCCCTTGGGAATAGGCTCCTGACAGTTCTTCTTTTTTCACGCCTGGTAGGCCTCCTAAACAGAGTGAAATTTTAAGACGTTGCTCACCACAAATTTCAACGGGATGCTTCTCAATCAACTCCTTTGTATGATCGATACCTCCAATTAAGCTATTCTCTATAGCCATTATCCCATAGTTGGCTTCCTTGCTAACCACTGAATTCACTACTTGCTCAAATTTCAGGCAAGTGAGTATCTCTATCTTTTCGGGATAGAAATATGCTTTGGCTGCCTCTTCATGAAAAGCACCTCTTATTCCTTGTATTGCTACTTTTTTCATAATCTTTTGATCAAAAAAAAAGCCCCGGTGTAGACCGAGGCTTTTAAAAAAAATTTAATTCAATTTAGTCCACAGCCTCGCTCTTCCACTTGAAAAAGAAGAATCCAAAAAAGCTAAAGTTCTGTTGTGTGTTTTGGTTCATAATAGTGCAAAAAAAAGCCTCGTATAATACGAGGCTCAGTGATGATTGTTTATTTAATAATTAGATCATGACATCGCCCCTTCTTTTCTAAAAAAGAAGAATCCAAAAAATCTAAATGTCGATACTAGGTTGTTCATACTAATGTTGTAAACAAAAAAGGCCTGGAAAAAATCCCAGGCCTTTTAAATATTGTCAATCGAAAATAAAGTCAATAACTAAGCCTGCGTTTTTCTATTAAAGAAAAATGCCTCAAAACTAAATGCTTTATTTTCTGTTATGTGCTTCATATAGAAGACAAATGTATACATAATTTTAACGTATCCTATTCTTTTTTAAAAATTCACCAAATAAAAAAGGAACTCAATAGAGTTCCTTTTTTATTCCTAAACACTAATCTCTACCAAGGAAATACCGCATAACATATTCGCCATATGGTCTTCTCTTCTTTCTTTTGGTATTTTTAAATTCAGCCAATAAACTTGGGTTTCCCTTTATAAGTTTGGCCACTACCATTTCATTTAATTTACTACGATCACCAGTCATCAAATCCACCATAAAAGTAGTCATATCTGCGGGTACTGCTTTTTTCCCACCTTGTGAATTCAGCTTTGTGGAATACAAGCAATAAGGGCCAATATGGTCTAATTTACTAAACCTATCATTTGGCGTAAGTACATTCTTTCCTAAAGAGCCATCTGTAGCAATTCGAACATATACATTCTCACCGTCACAAAAACCATAGACTTCACCAACCTGCTTAGCCTTTGCTCGGTCTATTCTAATGCGATACCGGTAAACACAATCTTCCTCAATACAGGCCTTTTTCATCCCTACTTGATAATTGAAAGGAACTGAAGGATTGTTAAATTTCATCTCTTCATGGGTTTTATAAAACCCTGCTTTCAATGTTGTTCCTGATTTTGTGATTAACTCCTGCGCCCCTGCTATATACGCTATACTCAAGAGGCATAGCATTATAATCTTCTTCACGATAATTTCATTTTGCGGACAAATTTACACAAAAAACATTTATCCTATAATCTAATATAAATAATAATCTTTGTTGTAATTTAATGAAAATAATGTTATTCAACAAGCTAAACTCCACATTATTACAAATTATTAAATCCCCCTATTAATATTTTATTTGAATTATTTTGTCAATGGATACCTATAAATTAATTTAAACTTCATCAATAAACCATCTGAAATCTCTCCATTCACCTGCGTCCTTTCATCTCCAAAAAGCACAGGACCAATTGCCCAATCCAATTTTTCATCCCTGTCATATACCTCGTAGTAACGTCCAAAAGAATGGCCAATCATCCCTTGGAGGGCCCAATCTTTCATAACAGGAATTTCTGCATAAACGAAAATATCTTTACTCCCCTTTTCCAGATAATAGCCAGAGCTATCTTCTCCATACTTATTCAAGTTATGCGTAGTCCCTCTTCCCAAATATTGAAGTCCAAATCTCAATTTATCACTCAATCTGTAATTAACATCCAAATATATCGGCATAAGAATATCAACCTCCCAGGTTTTTGCCTTATTGATATAATACAATCCAGCCAATGGTAATACATTTAGCCCATACATCTCTGTATTAGCATACATCCCGAACAGGTAGTTGAAATTTTCACTTTTGGTCTTAGAAAAAGTAACCACTGCCCCCAATTGAAAATCATCTGCCCCAATCTCTTCCAAATCAGAATACAAGGAAGGAAGCAATAAATAGTTCCCTTTCCAATCTTTATCATATTTGAATTGAATCCCTAACTGAGGACTGATAGTATATACCGTAGTACTTTTGGAATGATCCATGGATAACTTCCCTTGCACCTTTTCAATCGACAAACCTGGCAACAATATCTTATCGTTTTCAAGGGGTACAGGCAACAATATTCTTGTTCCAAATTTAGACAAGCCTGTCTTTCCTGATTCATCGGCATATTCTGCATCCGGTGCATATTGCCCATATAGTCTCAGAATATTCACATAATCCTGACCAAAATGTGGTAGACAACCCAGAAAAAATAAGGCAAGAAAAAAGGCCTGTATCTTAGTACAAACCGTGTTGAATTGATCAAATCTCATAGATCTCTAATAAATATTATAACAATTCATAATGTATACAATAATAGGTGAAATACGATTCTATTTGTTAACATCTCATTAAATATCTGTAAAATCAGGTTTTGGTCAAGGAAATACGATATATCAATTTAAATTTTAGCAAAATACTATCTTTCAAATCTATGTTTAATAGCATTCTGTCATCGTCCACCTTGATAGGACCAATTGCCAAATCCACTTTATCTCCTCCTGCATAGACTTCGTAAATCCGAGAGAATGACTGCCCAAGCATGACCTGCATAGCCCAACCTTTACTAAATGAATAATCTACATAGCTAAATAAATCGGCACTTCGTTTCTCCAAATAGTAACTTCCTTCATCTTCACCGTAGTCATGTAAATTGAAGGTAGATCCCTTCGCCCAAAAACTTATACCAACTTTTACTTTGGTACTCAATTCATAATTTATATCCATTGCCACGGGCGCTAGAACATCTGCTTCGAACTTCTTATTTTCACTGATATAATAGAAACCAAATAAGGGTAGAATCACAGGCCCAAAAAGCTCTGTATTATAATAAGCACCAACTTGGTATTTTTTATTTGAACTTTTGGTATAATTCAAAAGAAAGAGCCCTCCTAACTGTAGGTCATCAGAATCAAAACCGCTCAAGTCCGATGATATCCTGGGGATAAGCAAATAACTCCCCGACCATTTTTCAGAATGCTTTGTCTGCAATCCGATACGTGGACTTATGGTATATACAAATGTATTCTTTGAATGTTCTGAAGATAATCTACTATCCAACTGTTCCATGAATATACCCGGTACCAGATAACTTTTCTCACCTATTTTGAACGGTCTTCTAAAACGAACTCCAAATTCATTTACATCCGATTGACCGGTACCTTCTTCAAATTCAACATTGGGAGAAAATTGGCCATACAGTTGGAACAATTCGATAGATTCCTGTCCAAAAGCTGAAGAAATAGGGCAAATAAAAAGTATAATTATTAGCAACCTCACTCCTATTGATGGTAGTAATCTTTTAGAGTAAAAAGTCATATAAATAGATCTAAATATTACAAGCTTAATAAGTTAGCGAATATTCGACGATTTATAATACTAATAATGAGACAATTAAAGAAATAATCTAAGCAGGTAACCCATGAATAATCCCCAATAATTCCCCAAGGCATATCCTATCAATCCTGTGGTAAGACCAGTCAATATAATTTCCTTATTGTTCAATACTTTGGCGATAGGACCAACAAAGGCAGGACCATAAATTGCGGCTACAGAAGTTATCAATACAGTATCGGTATCAATTTTAAAAAATCGCGCTAGTAAAAAATGAATACCAATTGCACCAAACATGGCAAGAGAGGCATACCAAAAAATGCTTGAAGCATTATTCAAAAGCTCATGAATATCCACCAAGGACCCCAAGGCCACACAGAATATCAATAAGAGATATTCACCCGTTTGATAACTTAAGCTTAGCTCTTTTATTTTTCGATTAAAGGAAGCCAATATTCCTAAACTCGTTACCGTTAGCATGACAATGATAGTAGTTATTTTTCCTGCAATAAGGAATGATAGACCTATTGAGATGGCAAGGATCAAGGCTCCTAACCCAATACAGATAGCTATTTGTTTTATACTTTCGGAAAGGGTTAAATTCGACGCTTCTACTTCAGCTTCATCTAACCCCTTTCCATTGGAAGAATAGGCTGGTAAAAACCTATTTAGAAAACGCTGCGCTATGGTCATCAAGAAAAGTAAATACACCCCTCCTAAGACCATGTCTGAAGCATTTAAAACGATAAAAGTCGCTTCAGGTACTTCTAGCGACAATCCTATGGCAGACATATTCGGTGTACCTCCAGTATATACACCTATCAACATTGCCCCTATTTTCCAAATATCTGGTAATTGCTCTTTAAATATATAGGCACCAACTGGAACACTTATGCTAATTGCAACCACGCACAGTGCAAATGAAATAACAGCCTTTTTGGCCCTCTTCCACCAGCGAATGATATCTGTACTGAACAATAATAATGGTATTGATAAGGGTACTGCTGCCTCAGAGACTGTTAGTGATAGTTTAGTATCTAACGGAAGCAGGGAAACATTAGCAAGTACCAATCCCAAAGCATAACACAGAATTACTGGACTCAACCAACTTGGTAACATTTTCTTTGTCCCCATCCAGATCAATATTCCTGGAAAGAGTAAAAAGAGTATAATTTGAAAAAACTGCATGGTGATATTTTGAAGGGGCAATATACCATAATTCATGTTTCATTCCTGCTCTATTTGAAAACTGACACACAGGAATAGTTAACTTCAAAACAAGAACCACTCAAAGAACCACCTCATTACTATGCATTTAACTAAATTTTTATTAAATTAGATAGGAATTAAATTTTAACCCTCATGAAATTTGAACTCTCGCGTCTCGGGCTTTTTGTGCTGCCCAGTTTTTTAGTGACTCCATCGGACAACTCCCCTTTGCCGATAAATTGTATGTCATTTAATACCAAGAAATTCAACCTCTCTTATTGTCATTTGGGTAATCAGACCTATGCTCTGAATAATCCTTCATATCGATATTTGACGCCAATGGAGTGCAGCGTCGATTGTCTAAACATTGCATGATGAAATTCGATTTAATCAAGTTTTATCCTGTAGAAAATGCACTCCAACTAGCCTAAACGGAAAAATCCTAGAAAGCAATTTCTAGGATTTTTTTATGCGAATGAATTCGTCTTTTAGCGCTTTTAAATTTCCCTTTTTCCGACTGATTTACACTTATTATTAAACCTAATTTCAAATTTAACTTATTTAGCAATTTTTGTGTATTCAATTAAAATTGAACAACTCTCCAATTAAAACGATGAATATTATTGAAAAAAAATTAACTTTAGAATTGACATTAAAAATGACGCATATAAAATTAGCCCGATAAAGGAATAAACCTTTTTCTGGTACTTATACCATCAATATATTAATCTATGGAACGCACCACCAATAAGGAAAACTCATTGAATTCCGAGGTTAGCAATAAGCCAAAGAAAGATTCGAGAAATCTTTTCAACCTACGTTGGTTTAGAAATAGCAATATTCGGATGAAAATCATGTCCGGATTCTTTGCCATCATGATCTTATTACTAGGGATGGGAATTCCAGTATTAGTGAATACCTACAACACAGATCAAATGTTTGAGAATGTTGTTTCGAAAGACACTAAGATCCTCCTAAATACTCAAAAGCTTATCAAGCTGATTGTAGATATGGAAACTGGTCAAAGAGGTTTTATCATCACTGGGGAGGAGAACTTTCTGGAACCGTACAATAATGGGATAATAGAATTCGATAAAACCATCAAAGAACTTAAGGAATTACTGGTGGACAATATTGGCCAGTTAGATAAGTTAAGAACCATTCAGCTATCTGTAGAAAAATGGCAGAATTTGGCAGCCATTCCAGAAATTGAAATGGGTAGAAAAGTAGCCAAATCAGGGGAATTCAGGGAACAACTTAATGCGTTATTGGCAAAGGATCAGGCATCAGACCTACAGGCTGACATCCATGCCATCTTGAGAAGGATTGCATTGAACTTTGAGCTTGCAGGTAGCTCTAGAGGATCCATTGCTGTACTAAATGTATCGAGTAATCTGCATAAGATGGAAGCTGCCCATTTAAGCTATTTATTGACTGGGAAGGCAAATTTCATCGATCAATACAAGGCTATTAAAAAGCAAATTCCCAATCAATTAGATAAGCTAACATCTCAAAGTGCTCAATCATTAAAAAACAGAAAGCTTATCAATGAATTGAAAATACTTGTAGCAAACGGTATTCAAAACAATTCCAATACAACACTTAGTCTAAGAGGCGAAATCAACAATTCTCCGGAAACTGCATCTGATGTGAGAACTTTACTTGCAAATGCTGTTGGGAAAAACATATTAGATGGAATCAGACAAGATTTTGAGGAATTCATCTCTTACAATGACCAACAAGCCTTAATTCATTTCAAAAGTGCTAAAGAATCTTCTTCCTCTACCATTCAAATTATTTGGCTGATAGTTCTTTTGGCGCCAATCATTGCAATTTTTATAGGTTTTCAGCTTTCCAATTCTATTTCAACAGCCTTAGAGAAACTGATTGAGGCATCTAGGAAAATTGCCAATGGAGAAAAAGATGTCAGGCTATCCATTTCTACAAACGATGAAATTGGAAAACTCTCAAGGCAAATGAATTATATGGCTGCTAATATCCAGGAGTCTGTAGAAAAAAGTGAAGAACAAGATTGGATTAAGACTACTATTTCCGATGGTCATAATTTATCTCGAAAGGTAGAAGGGGTCCGCGAATTGCTGCATAAAACCTCATCCTATCTAACGCAGGTAATGAATGCCAATGTAGGGGCTATTTACCTTCTTAGAAAAGAAGATCCAGAAGTGAAGTTGGAAATTGGTTTAATGCAGAATAAAGATACCAAAGGCTATCATCTATATCTTGACAGTACGTACGCCTACAAAAAGAGGAAAAACATCTCCAATAAATTAAATGTAGGAGAAGGATTAATTGGGCAGGTTGCACATGAATGGAAATCCATCCTTATAACAGATGTCCCAGACGATTATATCAAAATAAGCTCAGGACTAGGTGAGCATGCCCCTAAAAGCATTATAGCTACACCTATCATTTTTGAAGAGGTATTATACGGCGTGATAGAATTGGCATCCTTTGGGAGTTTTAGTGAAATACAGGAGAATGTGATTACCGAGATTGCAAAAGGTTTGGGATACTCCATCCACAATATCATTGGAAAACAAAGGACAGAAGCTCTATTGGATGTCACCCAGAAAAAATCTGAAGAATTGGAGGAGCAAACAGCTCGTTTAAAAGCCTCTGAAGAAGAACTGAGAGTGCAACAGGAAGAGCTAGCACAGACCAATGCTGAATTGGAAGAAAAGGCGCAGCTACTGGAATCTGTAAATGAAAATGTAACCGATCAGAATCAAACTTTAAAGCAAGCGAGAGAAGTTATCAGACAAAAAGCAGAGGAACTAGAAGTTTCTAGTCGGTACAAATCCGAATTCCTGTCTAATATGTCCCATGAGCTCAGAACTCCCCTGAATAGCATCTTGGTATTGTCACAACTATTACAAGATAATGATGAAGATGCACTAACAAGTGAACAGTTAGAATTTGCATCTATCATTCACAAATCGGGGTCGGAATTACTGGAACTGATCAACGAAGTCTTGGATCTAGCGAAAATTGAATCTGGTAAAATGGATATCAATGTACAGGAAGTTAGCCCAAATGATATCGTTAGAAGTATGCAGGACACTTTCCTCGCAATATCTGAAAGTAACAAGATTGAATATAAGGTCCATCTTTCTCCAGAAGTTCCAAAAACCATAGAGACGGATACAGTCCGCTTAAAACAAATACTAAAGAACCTACTTTCCAACGCTTTTAAATTCACGGATGAAGGTGGTGAAGTGAAATTTTCAATTGACCTAATTCCTACTAGAGCAGACTTTATAGAGGAGAAATTACTGAAAGAGGAGAAAGTTCTGAAAATTGCCGTTTCCGATACAGGTATAGGTATTGCTCAAGACAAATTGGCGCAGGTTTTCGAAGCGTTCCAACAAGCAGATGGGACTACAGAAAGAAAATATGGAGGAACAGGCCTAGGACTATCTATTACCAAAGAATTGGTAAAGAACTTGGGTGGTGAAATAAGATTAGAAAGTAAAGTAGATATTGGCTCAACCTTTACCGTCTTCCTTCCTGTAGTTATAGAAGCTAGCGCTCCTATAGCGTCGAGTTTTCCTGAACAAACGATCCCAACGAAGTTGGCCAAGAATACTGAAATCATTGAAAATTCAGAGTTTGGCGGAAAGGGCAAAAAATTCCAAACTATCATTGCAGATGACAGAGAAACTTTTACAAAGGATGATGATTTGATTCTAATAGTTGAAGATGATTTAACCTTTGCAAAAATTCTACTAGACTTCTCTAGAAGCCAAGGGTACAAAGGTATTGTAGTCAATCAAGGAGATTTAGCACTTCCTTATGTAGAAGCCTATAATCCAACAGCAATCCTATTGGATATCCAACTTCCGATAATGGACGGATGGACCATCCTTAAGAAGCTGAAGGCAAGTAACTATGCTGATATTCCTGTTCACATTATGTCTGGAAATGACAATACCAAATTGGGGATGGATTTGGGAGCTATGAGTTATTTAGTGAAACCAATCCAAAAAGAACAATTGGACCAGGTCTTTTCACATTTAGTGGATCAACCAAATAAACAAGGTGCTACATTAATAGTAGAAGACAATGAAAGTCAAAGTATAGCCATCAGATCCCTATTTGACAAACATGGCATGGCTACTATCCCTGCATATACTGCCAAGGAAGCCAAAAATATTTTACAACGAAAAGACATTGTAAGCATTGTTTTGGATATCGGTTTACCAGACAATAAGGATTTTGACTTCCTTTCTTATATCAAAAAAGAACATGAAGAAATCCCTACCGTAGTCTTTACCGGAAGAGATTTGAGTAAGGAAGAAATCAACCAAATTAATGATCTAGGAAATACGAGTATCGTACTGAAAGGAGCACAATCTGGTGACCGAATTATACGCGAGACCGAATTATTCTTAAAGCATATTAAAAAACCAGCGAAGCATAAGCCGGTCTTAAGTGAACTACCGAATACGCTGAAAGGAAAAAAGATTTTGATAGTAGACGATGATATCCGAAATATCTACACCCTAAAGGCGGTATTTAAGAATCAAGAGCTGGACATCCTTACTGCCACCAATGGTCTAGAAGCCTTGGATGTAATGAAACAAGATGAAGACGTGGATTTGATTTTGATGGATATTATGATGCCTGAAATGGACGGCTATCAAGCAACTCGAGAACTTAGGAAAAATCCAAAATTCGAGAAGCTGCCAATATTAGCCCTTACCGCTAAAGCAATGAAAGGAGACCGCGAAAAATGTCTTGAAGCTGGTGCATCAGATTATATTACAAAACCCGTAGACACGGAACAATTGTTGTCTTTAATGCGCGTATGGCTATATGAAAACTAAAATCGACTTATTCGATATAGAGATGGCCGAATTTACCCCTGTCATCGAAACCATAAAGGACTATTATGGTTTCGATATGAGTGGTTATGGTAGCGCTTCACTGCGACGGAGATTTATCCGATTGATGGAACAATTCAACTACGATTCTGTATTTGAATTGAACCATGCTATAATCAACCAGGAAATCAGCTATCAGAAGATCGTCAATTATATGACGGTAAATGTTACCGAAATGTTCAGATTTCCTCCATTTTTCAGATCTCTGAAGGATGAGGTGATCCCTTATTTGAAGACTTTCCCCGTATTCAAAATTTGGCATGCGGGTTGCTCAACAGGGGAGGAAATGTACTCCCTTGCAATTCTTTTACATGAAGCAGGCATATTGCACCGTGCCAAAATATACGGTTCAGATATCAATTCAGAGGTATTAGAAATTGCAAAGCAAGGAATCTACAAAATGAATAACCTAAAAGAGTTTACAAAAAATTATCAGGAAAGCGGAGGAACAGAACCCTTTTCAAGTTATTATACAGCAAATTATGATATGATAAAAATGGACCCAATGCTGTCCGAACAAATGACTTTTTGCACACATAATTTAGTGCATGATGGGCCATTCAATGAATTTCAATTGATACTATGCAGAAATGTATTGATCTATTTTGACATAGATCAAAAGACCAAAATCATTTCCCTATTCGATAAAAGCCTCTGCCCTACTGGATATGTCGGTTTGGGAAGTAAAGATAGGATGATCACCAATGGAGATGATTTGGAATACAGTACCGTAAATCAGCTAACCAAAATATATAGAAAAGAAACTATTGGAATCAGAGCATAAAATATGGCTAATTGGAGGCTCGGCTGGTAGCATTAAGGCGTGCATTTCTATTCTTAAGGCTATTACCAAGCCTATGGATAGAACCCTCATTATGATTCTCCATAGAGGAAATGATTACAAAAGTGAATTGGCTGAAATATTTTCAAATGCCACAGGGCATACGGTAATGGATATTGGCCACCAAACGAAATTAGAAAAGGGGGTTTATATTGCTCCACAGGACTACCACCTATTGCTTGATGAGACATTCAATACCTGTCTTGAATTAAGTGAAAAAGTAAATTATAGCCGTCCATCTATTGATGTTACATTTGAGTCTTTTTCATACATACTAAAGGACAGTTTAAATGTAGCCATTTTATCCGGCTCTAATGCCGATGGAGCATTTGGAGTAAGTAAAGTATTGCAAAGGGGTGGAAGAGCAATTGTGATTCACCCAGAGGATGCTGAATTCAAAACCATGCCCTCTGAAACGATTAAACAAAACGAAGGAAAATGCAGTGTATTAAAAATTAACGAATTAATACAATGCATTAAAAAGGAAAATACATGAAGTACGATACAACTTTACCAAAGGCAAAAATTCTATTGGTAGATGACAGACCTGAAAATATCCTTTTATTAAAAAAGATATTAATAGCACCAGACCGTGAAATTTACACAGCAGAATCGGGCGTTGATGGTCTAAAGCTTGCGCTAAAGCATGACTTTGCTATTATCTTGTCTGATGTAATGATGCCGGGATTGAATGGATTTCAAATGCTTGAAATCCTAAGAATGGATGATAAGAATCTCATGATACCTGTCATCTTCGTTACCGCAATTGGTAAAGATGAAAAATACATTCATAGAGGGTATAGTGAAGGGGCTGTAGATTACCTTTTCAAGCCTCTAAATGTTGACATTGTAAAATCTAAGGTAGATATTTTTGTTTCCCTTTTCCATCAAAATGCTAAGTTGAAACAACAGGCTCAGCAATTAAAAAATCTAAACGAAGAAAAAAATAAATTCTTAGGAATGGCTGCCCATGACCTAAGAAACCCAATTGGGGTTATTCAGCACCTTAGCAATTTCTTATTGGAAGATCTTTCGGATAAGATATCAGAGGAAGATATTCGATTTATTGAACAGATAAAAATGTCCAGTAAATTAATGCAGGATTTGGTGGATGAACTATTGGACATCTCCAAAATAGAGTCTGGAAAATTCCATGTGGAATTGGCACAAACGGATGTAAATGCCCTTGTTCAAAATGCGGTGGTTATGAACCGTATTTTCGCCAATAGAAAACATATTTCTATTGATGTACAGGATCGACTAAACATCCCTCCTGTACTGATGGATTCCATGAAAATGAACTTGGTTATGAATAATTTAATTAGCAATGCTATTAAATATTCTCCAGCCAAATCTACTACTACCGTTTCTTGCAACTATATAGATGATGAAATAATCATCAGCGTAAAGGATCAAGGTCCAGGCATAGCAGCAGAGGAAATAGAAGGCTTATTTGATGCATTTACTACTACTCAAAACACCACAACAGGAGGCGAAGTAAGTACTGGGCTAGGCCTGATGATTGTATCCAAAATTGTTGAAGCCCATAACGGGGTTATTGAAGTAAAGAGTGACCTAGGAGAAGGTTCTGAATTTATCGTTAAAATTCCTGTGCAAAAAATCGCCAATACGGAAAGATTGGGTACACCAATAGAAGCCATGAATGGCAAAGATGTACGTGCGCTATATGTCGATGATAGCTATCTGATAAGAGAGATCTCCAAACGTATTTTCAAGTCCTTTGAAGGGGTAAATATAGAATTTGCAGAAGATGGGAAAGAGGCAATGACTTTATTCCAAGAAGGAAAAGAGCCTGATATTATTTTTACAGATATCAATATGCCAAATATGGACGGTTATGAATTGACAAAAGCCATCCGAGAACAAAATGAAGACACAATCATAATCGGTATGACAGCCTATTTAGACGATGAGATCCTAGATAATATAAACAAAGCAGGAATGAATGAATGTTTTGAAAAACCACTTTCAGGACCCGATTTTCAGAATATATTGTCAAAATATAGCTTTATTGAAGTGAAAGAATAGAAGATTGATTACTATACCTCAGAGCCCTCTTTGAGTGACTCTTAGGGGCTAAACATTGGGAAAAAAACCATGGAGAAATAAACTATGACTAAAAGAGAAAGAGGTTTTTTTTGGTCTGGAGGTATATTATTCGTGATTACCTATCGGCTAATAAATAACATATTGGAGGCAGCTAAGGGTGTTGGAGATGCTCCAGCAGATATGGATACATTTTTCAAAAGTATACTATGCTCTTTAATCATTGTAGCCTGCTATTCAATTGTTTATTATTTAGTGTACTTCCTAGTTCACTTAGTGAATAAGATTATTTAAAATGTCCTAAACCCTACTAATCTCTTGTAAAAGGGAAAGCAGTCTGCTTACCAATTTAATCCTAAAGAAAATGAAGCAATATCTATTTTCACTATTGACATTTTGTTGTCTATCTATGAATGCACAGGAGAACTACGACCTATTTCCTATTGACAGCGTAATTCACTCAAGTGATGAATTTGAATTCCCAACAGTAAAAATAGATTCTACAGTAAATGTAAATTACTATTTGGGCTATACCTATACGCCAAATTTCAATCTGAACTATCAATATCCATTTGACTACCCCATAGAAACAGATTCATTGGAAGCTCCAAATGACTGCATCTTGTGGGACTACGGGCATTGGTTTGCAAAATCTGTAAATAGAGATAGCTTAGGTATTTTTACATGTACCAATCGTATGGAGCAAGCGTTCACAATAAATAGTCAGGATACTGTAGGAAGTGATTGGATTCTATTTAACTATGAAAATGGAGACCAATTGAAAGCATCTTTAGACTCCATCACTTTTGAAGTGATAAGTGATTTTAGCGATTCTGTACAATATATTTCATTGGAGCGATTGGACAATTTAGGAAATTCGATTTCAGACGATATCAATTCAATGCGGATTCGCTTGAGCAAGCAACATGGAATCATTGAATCTCCCGCCTTTTTTGATTTCCCATTTCGAAAAATAAATTTTGTTTATAAGGAAAAAATCAAACCAACGTATCCAATTGAACAAACCAACCGCTACAAGGTATGGAATATGGAAGTAGGAGATGAATTTCATATTGAACAAACTGAATACAGTGAATATCCAAGGCGGAAAGAAGAAACCATTACGAACAAAACATGGCTTCCAACTGAGGAGAAATTCATCTATACTAAGTCTATCAAAAGTGAAATTCTCGACTCCGTTCGCTATATCAATATGGAGCCATTTTTCTATTATTCTTATGCAACTACAACTGAAACCGACACCAACAATTTGAACGATTATTTGATGTTGGATGAGCTCCACTTCGGAACGGAAGACATTTTTTCCCAAGGGATGGCAAAAGGACGCTACAACGATAGCCTATTTTATATAGGCGAACAAATGAATTACTTCGATCTATCCATGACGTATACTCCTTCTTGGTGTCAATCTATCGTTGCACTTTATGGTGATCTAGACTATTATATAGAAGCTTGTGGAGGTCCGTATAAGCAATATGGCTCGGCAGATCTTGGTGAAGCACATGACTATATATTGAAATACTATAAAAAGGCCAACAACGAATGGGGAACGCCCTTTATATTGAGCAATAACGAATACGTAAAAGGAAACATAGAGCTGTATCCAAACCCCGCGAAAGATGTACTATATATATCTACGCTGGACTACAATAATGGAAGTATCCGATTGATTGATCATTCTGGGAGAATGGTTCTGGAAAAAAGTTTATTTGGAAATCAGAGCCACCTTGAATTGGAAATTGGCCACCTAAATCCAGGTTTATACATAGTAGAATTGGTACAGCAAGGCACAGTCGTTGCGGAAAAAATAATCATTGAATAGAAAGCACCTACGCTAGTTCTGCCTATATAGCTTAAAAAGAAACCCCTTATCATTTCCATGATAAGGGGTTTCTTTTTTTTTGAATTCGATTTAAGTTATGTGATATTTTATTCAATCAATAACTTTTCATTTTGAATTAACCTACCATCTTGAATCACTTGTACAAAATAGACCCCTGAAGCATAGTCCAGCAGACTCATTTGATACTGATCTTGTCCCTCTTCCGTTTCAATAGCCTGCACTACCCTCCCAGATAAATCCACCAAGGAAATACTAGACGAGCTGGAATTATTCAGAAAAATATTTACTGATCCATTCGCAGGATTTGGGGATAATTCAATTGTATTATTCTGCGATTCAGTTAAACTTAATGGATCGTCTATAGTCCAAGTGATGATATAGGGTCCATAAATTACTCCACCCCCGTAAGCAAAATATGTAGAAATTCCCGGTGCGGTAGTATCTCCACTGTATAATAATGATTCCCCACTTATAGCAAAAGAAGAATCACAAGGTATAAATTCCACCAAAGGCAATTCAGTAGTCCCATAAGGCAATGCAACCGTGTAAAGAGAATCATATTGATAGAAATCTGGTACTTCAACACCATCAATAGTCATTCCACAAGTAGTTATTATTGTATCAGACAGTCCTGTGGAAGAAATAGATTCTGAAACATTGGCTTGTAAAGAAATAGTAGCGCAAAGCGCGATAAAAAGTAGAGATAATTTTTTCATGTTTTGAAGATTTTATTATTAACTAATGTAAGGAAAAAACATTAAGGTATGAATATAGAACTTACCATTGCGTTGAGCCACGAGCAGCATGCTCGCGGCAGCATTGTTTAAACTTTTTTTATATTCTATATCCTATGCGCAAATGTAGATTTAAAAGTACTTTACTTTCATGTCTAAAACTGCCAGTATCTTCCTCGATAACATGCCTATAACCAACCCCTATTCCAGATTCGTAGATAAAATGATTACCACTTTGTCTTCTAATTCCCCAAGTTGGTACAATTGAAATGTCGGGTATTACTTCAACATTATCAAGGCTGGAAATTACAAACCAGTCTGGATGATAACTTGTTTTTATAGAAACAAAATTCCCACTATTCCCCTCTATTCTTTTTGATTTACGATCCCTTTTATCAAGATTATAATACCATCTTGGATCAAGTGTTATCACTGGCAATGAATAAAATATAGTTTCATTATAATGGCTAGGTGCCCCAATTCCAAAATCGAAGCCTAGTTCAGCCCTCAAGGCAATTTGGTTGGATAACTTGTATTCATTATGCCCCCAAATTCCCAAAAATCCAGTTTCAATTCCAAAAGTTGATTGTTCGACGCTTACTGTTTGAGATTTTGACTGTACAGTCAATCCTATGAATGTTAAAACTAATAAGATTCTTTTCATTAAATATTATATTGTTTAATCCTTTATAGCATTTGATCAATTGCAAAATTACACAACTCAACAATACACAGTTGCTTATAAATAAATTATTCCTAGTTCCCACTGCCTCGAGAAGAACATTCTTTAAATTGGTTCTATAGTCCAATTTTTCTACATTGCGGCACATTAATTCAAACCTCAACCAATGAAAAAAATATTCCTAATTGCCATTTGTTTGGTTTCTTTCTCAGCTGTTTTTGGACAAGAAAAAATTGAAAATACCATCACGGATGCCCATGTCAATATTCCTAGCTCAAAAGTTAGCCTGATCCCACCCGCAGGATATACAAAATCAACATTAATTTCTGGTTTTCAAAATTTAGCAACTGGCTCCTCTATTGTTTTTATTGATTTACCGGCTCCTTACTCAAAAATTGCTCCGGCATTTAACAGAGAAAATTTGATAAGTAAAGGAATCGAATTTTTATCCAAAGAGGAATATATTATAAATGGCCTACCTGCTATACTTATCAATGCACAACAAAGCATTAGCGGTTCTATGTATAGCAAAAAGTTACTTATCCTTGGAAACGAGACTGAAAGTATAATGATTCAAGGGGTCTGCAATAATCTGAACAAGGCAGAAATTGAGACCATCAAAACAACACTATTAGCAATTGTATATGATGCTGAAAAGGAAATTAACCCCTTCGATAATATAGGCTATACGCTAGATGTATCTGCAGCAAATCTGCAATTCGCCAATAGCATGATGTCTGGATTCTCAATGACTTACACCACAGACGGGAAAGAACCTACAGCATCTGAAGACAAAACGACCCTTATAGTTACCAAGTCGGTTTCAAAGTTGCCAGTAGAAGATAAAAAAGGCTTCGCATTGAAAAACTTCAAAAATTACCCATTGGGTCTAGAAGAAATTGAATCCATTAATGAAATAATGATTGACGGAATTCCGGGCTATGAAATTTTTGCAAAATGCCTTAATAATGAAGAATTGAGTCGCGTATATCATGTTATTTTATTTGGGGACCAAATAAACTATCTGTTCATGGGACAAACCTTTGAGAAAAAGAAAATCAAAAAGTTAAAGTCTGCAATTAGTACTTTTAGCAGAATATAAACAGTCCATTTCTTACTGTATAAAGCCTCTTCTACGAGCTGGTTTATACTGTTGAGCGTTTAAATAAATACCTCAGAGTCCTCGTTGAGCAACTCTAAGAGGTAAATTAAAACCCCCTTATCATGGAAATGGTAAGGGGGTTTTAATTTCTTTAATTCTGTTAAAACATCGGTGATATATTATTCAATGACCAACTTCTCATTTTGAATTAAATTACCATCTTGAACCACCTTTATAAAATAGATTCCTGAAGCATAATCTGACAGTATCATTTGATAATGATCTTGTCCCTTTTCCGTCTCTATAGTTTGCATTTGCCTACCGGATAAATCCATCAAGTAAATACTTGAAGAACTAGATTTATTCAGATAAATATTTACAATTCCATTCGCAGGATTTGGGGATAATACAATTGTATTATTATCCATTTCAGCTAAACTTAATGGATCATCTATAGTCCAGGTAATTGTATATGGTCCAAATACTACCCCAGGTCCTGTTGCCCAATAGGTTGTAATTCCTGGCGCAACGGTATCACCACTCAGATATTCTGCTGTCCAACCACTAACCATTGAATCACATTCAACAAAACCAACTAAAGGAAGTACGGAGGTCCCATAAGGCAATGCTACCGTGTAAAGAGAATCATATTGATCGAAATCAGGTATTTCAACGCCATCAATAGTCATCTCACAGATAATTACTACTGAGTCTACGGTGACTGAAGAGTAGTACGGTTCTGAGACATTGGCTTGTAAAGAAATAGTAGCGCAAAGCGCTATAAAGAGTAGAGATAATTTTTTCATATTTTGAAGCTTTTATTTGATAACTAAATATACGAAAAAAAATTAGCTAAGAATTTATAAAGGCGAAGAGCCACGAGATCAAAGATTCTTTAAATTGGTTCTATAGTCCAATAGACCTACATTGCACATTTAATATTATAATTACTTTCAATGAAATATTTACTAATCATATTCCTATTATTCACCGCTTTTGGCTATTCTCAATCTGTAGAAACTACAAATACACCTGAAATGCCTGAACTTAAACTTAAAGCTCAGACTGGTTTTTCAATTGCCAATAATGTCGGAGTGTTTACATCTGTTGATTATTTTTTTAAACCGAAAACTTTCTTTGGGATTGAAATACACACTTCTGCATTAGAGTCAAAAAAACCAGCACCGGGAATGGATCTAGGATTTCTTTCTCTAGATGACCAATACACAAGCTATATGTTTACATGGGGAAAGTTAAGCACCAATCCTAACAATAATAAGCATCATGTGAACCTTAAAGTAGGATTAGGGCTTGTTTACTACGACAAGGTAATTGATTATAAATCTACCGGAGGATTCCTTTCCTTTTCATATGATGAAATACGTGAAAATGGAATGACACCAGGAATGACAATAGATTTGTCTTTTCAAAAAATAGGAAAACATTTAGGCTTCATGATTGGCCCCTTTCTAAACATGAACTTAGAAAGGCCATACGCCAGTTTTAAAATTGGCCTTGTGGTTCCTATGCGGAATTAAACCGTCCTGTATATTAATGGTGTTCAACATCGAGCAGCATGCTCGCGCTAGTGAAGGCAGTTTTACATTTAGCTGTAGAACCAACTATACAAAACAGAAAAATTTAATAAGGCAATTATTGGTCAAGATCTTCTGAATCCAACGATTCACCGCAATTATGACAATAAGCAGCATTATCACTATGCTCCAATTCATTACAATTATTACATGCTTGGGTATTCAAGTGTACCGTATCTACACTTCTAGTATATTCCGCACTTACTATTCCCGTAGGAACTGCGATTATACCATACCCTAAAATCATTATAATAGAAGCAATTAGTTGACCGACGGGAGTAATAGGAGCAAGATCCCCATATCCTACGGTAGTTAAGGTAACAATACTCCAATAAACACTAACCGGGATATTTCTAAATCCACTTTCTTCTCCTTCTATTAAATACATTAAGGATCCAGAAATGATTGCAATAATTAAAACAGCAAATAAGAAAATAAAAATCTTTGCTCGGCTTTGCTTCAACGCATTGACCAATTTATTGGACTCTCCAATATACCTCGTTACTTTTAAAATTCTAAATACTCTTAACAGACGTAAAGCTCTTACTGTGACTAAAGTTTGAGAGCCTACTATAAAAAAGGACAAGTATAAAGGGATGGTGGATAGAAAATCAATGATCCCATAAAAACTAAAAATATACTTTGAAGGTTTTTTTACGGTAATGACGCGCGCAATATATTCTACCGTAAAAAAGATAGTAATCACCCATTCTCCATATAATAAAATGGTATGATATACCTCATCAATTTGCTTTACGCTCTCTAGCATTACCAATACAATACTAAAGAGAATAAGTATAAGCAATACTATATCAAACATCTTCCCCATTGGGGTATCTGCTTCATAAATTATTTCGTGAAGCTTGTTGAGCCATTTATGTTTTCTAGGTGTACTAATTGGGTTATAATTTTATATACTAAAGTTAACCAAGTTTTCTGAAAGTGCAAGAAAGCAAGGGCTCGGTTTTATCTTGAAGGTATGGAAGAAGATGTGAAGGTTTGAGGTTTTAGACCGGTTGCCTCCGGGTCCTCTTTAAGTGAGCCTGAGGGGGTATAATAACTGAACCCTTTTATTGATATAATAAAATTATTTAGTTATTTTCAAGCATATTATATGAACTTTAAAAAATGTTATGAAAAATATTTTTCTCTACTTTTTCTTTTTAAGCCTTTCACATTTTACAATAGCTCAAACAGAATCCTTTGAATGGGTAAAACAGATGCAAGGAGATCAGCAGCAGTTTCAAGGGGATCAACAAATGTATATAGAACATTCCATAATTGATAATCAAGGAAACATTCTCTGCGCAGGACGATATTCGGGAATTAAAGATTTTGACCCTGGCCCTGGAGTTCAATCTTTTTCGGCTTACGGTACAAATGGTTTTATAGCCAAGTATTCGCCTGATGGAAACTTAATCTGGGCGAAAGATTTTGTTTCTGACATCTGGTGTTCTATAACTCAGATAATTATACATCAAGATTCAAACATCTTCATGGTAGGGCATTTTTCACTCAGTACTGATCTCGACCCCGGAATAGACAGCACAATCTTTACCACAGATCAATTTGAGCATAAATCCTTCATATGTAAATTGGATAGCAATGGTCAATTTTCTTGGGTTAAAGTTCTGGCTCAAGGTGCCAGTTCAATTAAATTTGATGCCCTGGATAATATCTTTGTGAGTGGAAGCTTTGGAGGAACGATCGATTTTGATCCAGGACCCTCCACTACCTATTTGAGTACCCCTTGGAATAAGTATAATTCCCATGTCTGTAAATTTGATTCGGATGGTCAATTTATTTGGGCTAAACAATTTGAATCAGACGGTAACAATTATGCTCGCCACTTAGCCATTGATGAGAATGGTAAAATTATTATAACAGGAGAACTAAAAGCTATTACAGACTTTGATCCAAGTATAAACAATGATTTCAATTTAATTTCCTATGGTGGAGACCGCATCTATATTTGTAAATTAGACAGCAATGGCGACTTCATATGGGCTAAAAGTATTCTTGGAAAGGCCTCGGACATGGCTATAGATGTTGAGAATGAAATTTACATAACAGGATCTTTTAGAAACAACAGTATTGATTTGGACCCAGGTCAAGGTGAGTACATTGTAAATTTACAAGGAGATCGAAATACTTTCATTTTAAAATTAGATACTGCGGGAAATTTTAATTGGGCAAATGCCTATCAAAGCACACAAGATGTTGTTATATCAGCAATTACATTAGATGCTTTGGGAGATATCTACACTACTGGTTTTTTTGAGGGTTCTGCAGATTTTGACCTAAGCGCAAACGATTATACCTTAAGCTCTACTCTTTTTAGTGCATTTATCCATAAAATAAATTCATCAGGCGAATTTATTTGGACTCATAATTTCAGCAGTGAAGATGGTAGATCAGTTGGAACTAACATTTGCGTAGATGATAGCTTTGAAGTATACACTTCTGGCCAATTTACAAAATATACCGAATTTGGTATTGGAACCACTAACCAATTATTAGATGGAGGTATGAGTGGCGATGGATTCATTCACAAAATAAACCAACCTATATCCACAGTTGGCATTTCAGAAATCTATCTCGAAAGCCCTTATACCGTCCATCCAAATCCCGCTTCAAATCTTGCGCAAATCTATTTAGGCGGAAAAGAAAACCTTCAGATTAGTCTATTTGATATACATGGCAAACAGATGACCCAATTCCAATCTGATCAAGAATATCTTACACTCGATGTTTCTAACTACATACAGGGGGTATATTTCATTCACATTAGGGGAATACAGCAAGCAGAAGTATTGAAACTCGTTGTTGAATAATGAAGAATTCTGAAATTTCTTCACCTCTCAGGTATCTATGATTTTATTATTTTTAAGGGGGTTTTAATACGCTGAACCCTCGCTCCCGCCAGTTTCCCCGCTGCCGCGAGCATGCTGCTCGTGTAACCACCAAATATATCATTCGAATGACTGCCTAAAGCACAACAACCACATTCATACCTCCTCAAAAAACCCTTACAATAAATCAATCTCCAACACCATCTGATCACCAGCATAATTTCTAGCACTACTATATTTCCAATCTACAGCCTCTCCAACAAAACCCGCTTTTACTGGATTCTCATGAATATAATCGAGTTTCTGATCTATCACCTTATTCGACCACAATTCAATGGGTTTATTGTGCTGTTGCCAAAATTGCATATTACTAACATTACTATTTTTCTCTCCAGCCAATTTAAAGAAATCCAACATCCACTCTTTTCTACTTTCTTTTGAATTCATTTTAAGAATAGTCAATATCTTTTTTGAAGTATGGGTTTTAAAGTCTCGAATTAGACCAGTAGCATTTCCAGATTCCGACTGAAAAATAAGATGTATATGATTTGTCATAATACAATAGCCATAAATTTTCATGCCTTTGTACTTGCGACAATAGTGCAGACTTTCGATAATGATATTGAAATACGCCTCTCGAACAAAAACATCTATCCAAAATACGGTTGCAAAAGAAATAAAATAAAGACCCGACTGATTGTGAAACTTATAATTTCTACTCATGGAATGAATATAGTTTACCCATGAGATATCTATGATTTTATTATTTGTACGGTATTGAAATGGCGTTGAACCACGAGCAGCATGCTCGCGGCAGCGGAGTAGGTACAGAAATGGAAGGATTGAGTCAATTACTTGAATAATGTTCAGCCACCGCTGCCGCGAGTATTAAAATGGTCTTGAACCACGAGCAGAATGCTCGCGGCAGCGGGGAATGACATCTTAATTGATATGCTTTTATTTCTACTAGAACCAAGGATATAAAAAATCCAATTCTAGTTACTTTTAGAAAGAAAAGTTTCCATAGATGAAATATGCTCAGGATTAATCCAAACAGTGTGGATTGACCCATCCTTTCTAATATCAATTAGCTCAATTAACTCAAGTGGTGCGTTTTTAAATACATCTTTCATAATCGATAGGTCTTGACTTGAATAATATTTTATACCATTTGACATGGTTACCTTTGTAAGTGTTTTCTGCTCCATTTCTTATTGTTTTTTTGTTGTATATATTTATGAGTAGTCAATTCCTGAATTTAGTGATTTTAAACTAAATCAAAGAACCCCTAAACCCTATCTTTCAAGTCCTCCAGCGTACTAATCAAATCCTGAATCATTTCCTTTGGTTCTTTCTCCGGTTTTGTAGAATTGAAAAGATCTTTAACATCCACATCTAAGGCTTTCGCTATATCAACCAGTAACTCAAAGCGTGGTTGTTGATTCTCAGTAATTATTTGACTAATGCTTGTTTTAGATACTCCTACTCTTTCAGCCAACTCCTTACCTGTTAGCTCATTTTCTTTCAATAATTCCTTTAGTCTTAAAATTCCCATTTATAAAATTATGTTTGTACGAATGTAACAAAAATTAACTAATACTTAAATTAAATATAAAATAATACAACTATAAGTTGTCTCCATTCAGCTATTGGTTATCTTTATAGTATAATTAATTAACCAACAATTGAATCATTAATCCATCATTCAAATTTGAAAGCATAATTTAATAATTCCTTAAAGAATCAAGAAAAATTAAATAAGTTCAAGCACACCTATTGCACATCCCTTATAAAAGATCCAAAGACAGGACAAAATTTTGTCCGAATCCCCATTGCTAACTATGACGAATTAGGCCTTCTAAGACATTATCTGATGTTAGCCATTGGCATAGTTGCAGAATCTTGTACTGTGACTAGTAAAAACCAAGGAGAACGAATGAATACCATTCAATACCTGGCTTCATTATCCATTAGCCTGGAGGTAGGTACAGAGCTGGAAGGATTGAGTCAATTATATGAATAATGTTCACCCCCGCTGCCGCGAGTATTTAAATGGTACTGAACCACGAACAGCATGCTCGCGGCAGCGGAGGTATATTATTTTAATTAAAAAAACTATCTTGTTAACTCAAAATCAGAAAATTAAATAATTTTAAAATTTAGCATGAAAAATGTATACTTAATATTTATTACCTGTATTTTTCTATCATCATGTGAAAAAAATGATGATAATGAAGAAGAAAAATACAATTATCCCCCTTTACATTTATCATATTTTGAATATATGCACCATGATGTAGAAGGTGAATATTGGACAACATGTACTTTAAATTTTGCCATATCGGAAATAAATTCTACTTATAACAGAGAAAAGGGGCATCCTGAATTTGGAAAATTTCGAATTAGAGGAATAAGGAATAATAAATGTGATTGGGATCTACCCTATTCTGAGATTAGTAGTCTCTTAATTGATGTCGAAAGGGGTATATTACCTACAAAAAAGAAATATGATTTCACCAATAAAGACCTAGAATACTACATTTCATACAATCATGGGGTTACCGACACGAGTGAGAATATCGATTTTTTCAATGTATATAATAATATCATAAAGGGAGAATTAATAATTGACAGTTTGGAATTCCCTGAAGAAAACGAATGGAAAATTGGAAAAATATGGGGTTCATACTGGATGGACTTAGGCATTTCTGATAAAGATCTTCTTCATGGCGATCCTAATGACACCATCCATATAAGAAATGGCTATTTTGATATGAACCTTTATTAAAATCAATAATGGTAGTCCAAATGTAGCCACCGCTACCGCGAGTATCCTACTAGTGATATTATTCATTCAAAACATCCTCACCCTTACTGACTTAGTTGTTTTTTTCTTAAATTAGTAACTATTAAATTTTAACCCTCATGAAATATATACCCTCTCTTCTGGGACTTATTATTATGCCCTGCCTTTTGATGGCTCAATCAGAATATGCTCTATTCCCTATAGATAGTGTATTGCATGCTGGTGAGCATTTGGAATTCCCAACAGTTCAATTGTCGTCAATCCAGAGTGGCGGATATACACATCAAAAACTGCATCCCAACTACAATAAAGACTTTCACGATCCTACAGAAGGTTATACTGACTTACTAGGCATAAACCTTCCATATCAAGGTTGTATAAATTGGGAACTTGCACATTGGTTCGGGGGTGAACTGAAATATGACTCCAATGGAGTCTATCATTTTGAAAACCGAATGGGTACTCCCATTTACTTAAATAGCCGGGATACCGTGGGAAGTACACAGCCTATATTCATATATGAATATGGGGATTGGGACATGCTAGAAGCCAGTATTGACTCTGTTGTGTGGAATAACTTCGGTGATATTACAGACAGCATCAAATACTTTACTCTTACTAGGTTAGACAGTAATTATAATATGGTTCCAGATTCTATCAATGGAACTCAAATTCTACTGAGTAAAAGTCATGGACTATTGCAAACCCCTGCCTTTTTTGATTTCCCCTTCAAGCAGAAAATCATGACTTACCAGGCGAAATATGGCGCAGATACTAACATAGAAAATAGCAACCGTTACAAAGTTTTCAATATGGAAGTAGGGGATGAATTTCATACCCTATGGAAAGCTTATGATGCTTATCCTAAAGACCATAAAAAGGAAATAATCATAACATCAAAAGATTGGAACCCCTCTGAGCAGCGTTTCATTTATGGAAAACATATCAAACATGAAAAAACTTTTAATCAGTGGGACATAGATGAAGATGGCAACTATTACTACTATGATGAAGTTGAATTTTCTGAAACAAATGAGATAGATACATTCTACCTTTCAGATTACCTATATTTAGATGAAGTCCTTTTTGGTATCCCAAACCAGGAAGAATTGGAAACAGACACTTTACTCCAATGGGGGTTCTCAGCAATAGCTAGAGGAAAGTCAAGTTTTAACGATAGCCTATTCAAGGTTGGTTTCCAGAGTCATCACTATTTTAATAATACAGGGCTCAAATGGTGTGAATACGGACAAAGCTCATCCGGTGACCCAGCTTACTTCATTGAAGGCTCTGGTGGAATTTACCTAGATGTATTTCACGAAACAGGAGGCTATTATATACATATACTTACCTATATCTACAAAGGAAATTACGAATGGGGAGACCCCTTCAACCTAAGCGTAGACGAACCGGAAGAAAACAATTTTGTACTCTATCCTAATCCCACTAGTGGTTGGGTTTATATAAGTATTGATCAACAAACATCGGGTAAACTGAGACTGATTGATCTATCGGGTAGAAGTTTAGCGGAAATGGAATGTAATGCTGAACAAACTACCTACACTCTGGATGTTTCGGACTATGCTCCGGGAATCTATTTCATCGAATACTTTTCCAAGGGCAAAAAACTAATAGCCGAAAAACTCATCCTTCAATAATCGCTCACCAACCAACCTAAACAAAAAAAATCCTAAGAAGCAATTCTTAGGATTTTTCTAGAGGTCGGAACCGGATTCGAACCGGTGTGGATGCTTTTGCAGAGCACTGCCTAGCCACTCGGCCATCCGACCATTTGTATAACGAATGCAAACATACCACTTTCAGTAATTCTAGCAAAGTAAGAAATCCATTTTTTACTGAATATTTCTTATTTCACTGAGCAATAAGCGCTTTAGTAGGCTATTTGAACAGCCACACTACCTACCTGCCCCTCAATTGGCGCATTTATCTTGGTCAAGGTAACCTCACAAGCCTCCACCTGTGGGAATTTATTGCGAATAGTGTTTAGAATTCTTTGGGCCACATGCTCTATCAGTTCAGAGCGGATAGCCATCTGCTGCTGTACAATCTCAGTAATAGCAGCATAGTTTACTGTATCGTTAAGATCATCGGAATTCCCAGCCTTAGACAAATCCAAAGTCAAAGCAATATCCGTAATGAATTCCGTCCCCGTTAGCGCCTCTTCTGGCAATACACCATGGTAAGCATAACAACGCACCTGATTGATCAATATCTTTCCCATAACCCTCTATAATAAACGAAAAAAGGTGAAAAGAATAAACCTTCCACCCTTAATCTTTAATCTTGCACCTTTAATCTATTTTTTTATGGTATCCAATGCAGTCTGTAAACGCACCATCACCTCTGGTCTCCCAAGGATCTCACAGATATCGTTCATAGAAGGTCCTGCTCCTTTTCCGGTAACTGCTACACGGAAGTTTGGCATTACTGCACCAAATCCTAATTCTTTATCTGCCAAGAATTGTTTGAAGGCATCACCTATAGCTTCCGCCTTAAATTCTGGTAGGGCTTCCAATACATCCATCAACTCAGTTAGAATTGCTGGAGTAGCTTCTTTCCATTTCTTTTTGATGGTTTTCTCATCGTAGGTCTTTGGTGCTTCAAAGAAGTAAAAACCGTCATCGAAAATATCCGTAACGAAAGTTGCTCTTTCCTTCATCATATCTGCCACCTGAGCGATATAATCCACCTCTTCAATCTCTCCAAAAATATCAATTAACATCTCCGCCAAGTCTTCACCTGAAGTAGCTCTGATATACTGTTGGTTGAACCATTTCGTTTTATCGAAATCGAATTTAGCACCAGATTTACCTACACGCTCTAGTGAGAATGCTTCAATCAGCTCTTCCATACTGAAGATCTCTTGCTCAGTACCAGGATTCCATCCTAGGAAGGCCAACATATTGGTAAATCCTTCTGGGAAGAAACCACGCTCACGGTATCCTGAAGACTCCTCACCCGTTTCTGGATTGGTCCAGTTGGTAGGGAATACTGGGAAACCAAGACGGTCACCATCACGCTTACTCAACTTACCATTTCCATCCGGTTTAAGGATCAATGGAAGGTGTGCAAATTTTGGCATATCCCATCCGAAACAGTTGTACATCATCACGTGCAATGGAGCAGATGGTAACCATTCTTCTCCACGGATCACATGTGATATTTCCATCAAATGATCATCCACGATATTTGC